>OGNX01000009.1_pt1 | contig 108885 bp, 94 predicted proteins | sample 1573641 | NCBI WGS metagenome assembly OGNX01 (sample SAMEA2581981, study PRJEB24529) | metagenome | biome: Human gut stool | place: China | collected 2011
ACTCGTCTTATAAATAAGATAAAAAGTGGTCAACCAAAATCGTTAAACCACAATCGTAAGTACTTGAGAAACATCGCAAATATTTGCCCGATGCTACGAGGAAACATGCCCAGAACTACGAGGAAACATGCCCGTAACTACGAGGAAATATAACCAAAGCCAGCGGTCAAAAGTGCCCAACACCTCGGGCACAATTGGGCAATGTATCGGGGTGACATTCCTCTAGCTTTGGGAACAGGATCAAAATAGAAGCGGATTGACCTTCTTCCTTTTGCATCAAAATCAGCAAACCGAGATAAAATATTGATTTATGAGAGAAAAACTATGGTTTTAGGCATGTTTCGGGGCCTGGATACTATACAATTAAGCCAAAACAGCTTTTGAACATCATAGAAAAAGATATACCTGTTTTATTACCACAAATCAGACAACTACTTGATTCTATGCTAATTACAGAAGAATAAGCAAAAATAAGGCGTGGCAATAAGTGGCAACACGTGGCAATAAAAACACGTCTTATTGCCACGCGTTACTTACTATATATCAACCACTTATACTTCAGCGTGGTAGAAATGGCATTAAATTAGAAAAACTTTTTCTATACATGCAATGAAACATAGCCATCAATAACACCCGATTATCCACTTCCATAACGGTGCAAAATATCCTTAACGGAGAAGATTTTGCTGATCTCTTCCAATTCCATAAATCTAAACTATTTTACCATATTTCAACTCATCTTTCAGCAATTATACTAAGAAATATCGAAATAAATTCATTTTTCTAAAAGAAATATTTGGTGTATTGAAAGATTAATCGTATTTTTGCGGTGAAAGAACGTAAAATTATACAAATATGATTAACGACAGAAGACAACTGGCTGATGTATATCAGCAAACCATAGATATCGTGCAGGAGGGAAACTATACTTCTGTGAATGGGGAGGAAGTGGAACTCTTGGACGAACCCATGCTCAAGGGTAGTAGATTCTATACCAAGGCTTTAGATGCCACAAGCATACCTACCATTGAGGGAGGAACAAAGATCATTGTAGAGAATGATGACAGCATACATTGCGGACATCAATTACAGCAAGAAGGTTACAATCCGGTGGTGCTCAACCTTGCCAGCCGTCGCAACCCTGGCGGTGGTGTATTGAATGGCAGCAGGGCTCAGGAGGAAAGTCTCTTCCGCTGCACCAACCTCTTCCTTTCCATGTACCGCTATGCCTCTTATGCAGAAGAATATGGACTAGAGAAAAGCAAATACCAGTATCCGATCGCCATTCCTTTTGGTGGCATCTATGTTCCTAAAGCCACTGTATTCAGAGCTGGAGCCAAGCACGATTTCGCTCTGCTCGACAATCCTTATTATATGTCGTTCGTAGCCGTGCCAGCCATCAATCACCCACTACAGGATGAAAATGGAAACATGGGCAAAAGAGATGCCGAGATTACTAAGAATAAGATGCGAACGATATTGAGAATTGGATTGCTGCATGGTCATGACAGCATCGTACTTGGAGCCTTTGGCTGTGGAGCTTTCCGCAATCCTCCTCGCAGCATCGCCCAATTATTCCATGAAGTGATAGATGAGACGGAATTCAAAAACAAATATAAGCTCATTGCTTTTGCCATCCTCGAAGACCATAATTCACCAAAAGGAGGAAACCTCCAACCTTTCGTTGACGAATTCAAGTAATAAAGATTCCGTTTAATCGTATTTGATAAAATGCAGCAAATAAACATCCAATATTACAACTCGCCCTGCGGAGAGTTAATTCTGGCATCTGTGGGTGATGATTTGTGTCTTTGTGATTGGAATGAAATGCCATGTGCAGGGCGCAATAAGCTTCGGGTTTCGCGGTATATGAAGGCTGAGTTCAAGATTGAAACATCCCCTATCCTGGAACTGGCCAAGAAGCAGCTGAATGAATATTTCACCGGCAACCGCAAGACATTCGATATTCCGTTGCATCCTATAGGAACCGATTTTCAGAAAAAAGTATGGAGTGCATTGCTCGATATACCTTACGGAGAAACAAGAAGCTATAAGGAAATAGCCATAAGTATGGGTAACTCCAATGGCACAAGAGCCGTGGCAGGCGCCATCGGAGCTAATGGCATCAGCATTTTCATTCCCTGCCATCGCGTTATCGGCAGTAATCGTTCCTTGACTGGCTTTGCTGGAGGACTGGAAGCTAAGAGAATATTGCTGGAGCTGGAGACGGAATAATCATAAAAGACTGTTTGACGAAGTCATCTACGAGAAGGAATTCAAGTCATAAGCTCCCACAGATTTCACAGATTTACACAGATTTACTCGGATGGGGCTTAATTCATATCGAGAAGAATTCATTGTTTCTCAGATTTCACAAATCTATCCTACAAAACGGAAAGATTTGTGAAATCCGAAAATCTGTGAAATCTGTGTAAATCTGTGAAATCAGTGGGAAACATTCCCTTACTTCCAGCAGTAATCAAAGTCTCGCTTCTCGCACTCACCTCGCAGGGCGGCGAGGAAGTAACTGCGCTCGCTGCCCCAACCACGAACCTTGCGCTCGTGATCCACGGTCTGCTTCAAACGCTCATCGCTGTAAGCGGCAAAACGGGCTGCATACTCTGAAATTCTTGACTCGGCATAGCCTGCATCAACAGTTGATGACTCGGCATTAGCTGCCATTACACTCTCATTGTTCTTTAAATCTGAATTTGGATTCATAAAGATAATTATTTTAAGTTGTTAAACACTTACACATTCTTTTACCACCGTGGTTATCTCTATGCGAAACTCGGTTGGTGTGCCGCAACTGGGCAACTCTTAATGCTTGATTTCGGGTGCAAAAGTACATCATTATTTTGAAACCACCAAATTTTTTCGGGATTATTTTTCTTGTTTTTTTCCTTCTTCTAAAGAAGAAGATTTTTCGGGGTAGCAGATAGCAAGGAAATACCCGACTTGATTAGAAGAGATATTATCGACTTGATTGAAGGAGATACCCTTAAATGGTTAAACTTTCCTATAATTGCATTATAATAGTATCATAATAATAAAATTATAATTATCTTTGCACTATGATTATCAGAAAGATATAAGATTATTCAAAGACAATAAAGAAGATAATATACAATGATAGAGAATCCGTTTATTCTGCGAGGATACATATCCGACGCTTACTTCTGTGATAGAGAAAAGGAAACCATCGACTTGATAAGAGAAATCAAGAATGGCAATAATATCACCCTGATTGCACCTAGAAGAATCGGCAAGACAGGGTTGGTGCAACACGTCTATGCCCAAGAAGAAATCAAGGATAAATACTATACATTTCTTGTAGATATTTATGCCACGAAAACCCTAGCCGACTTCATTCAGGAACTAGGCAGAAGTATTCTGCAAAGTCTTAAACCTAAAGGCACCAAAGTAGTGGAACATTTTCTTAACTGCCTCCACTCACTCCGTTCATCCATCAGCTTCGATATGAATGGCGTGCCTTCGTGGGGAGTAGATTTGGGAGAAATCACCAGTCCAACCACAACGCTCGATGAAATTTTCCATTATCTGGAGAGTGCTGATAAGCCTTGCATCGTGGCTATTGATGAATTCCAAACCATCAGCAGCTATAGAGAAGCGAATGTGGAAGCCATACTGCGCACCTACATCCAGCACTGCCATAATGCCAGTTTCATCTTTGCCGGATCCCAACGCAACATGATGTCGGAAATGTTCTTGAGTCATGCCCGTCCTTTCTATCAGAGCACCTCCATTAAAACACTGAAAGCTATTGATAGAGAGGTGTATGCCGACTTTGCTACTCGTCTCTTTGAGGAAAGACAGAAGTTTATCAAACGAGAAACCATTTATCAGATATACGACCGTTTTGACGGCATCACCTGGTATCTGCAAAGAATGCTCAATAAGATTTTCTCGCTCACAGAAAAGGCTGATGAAAAGATGATGGAAAAGGCTGATGAAAAGATGATGGAACAGGCACTCAACTCGATTATAGACGAGAGTGCTTTTGCATACGAAGCACTTCTCTTTCAGTTGCCAGCTAAGCAAAAGGAACTTCTCATTGCCATCTGCAACGCTGGCAAGGCTCAAAACATCATGTCATCGGCATTCATCAAGAAACACAATCTTCCTTCCGCCAGTTTTGTACAAGGTGGTATCAAGGGATTATTGGAGAAAGATTTTGTTACAGAGACGGATGGAACTTACGAACTGTACGATAAGTTCTTCGGTGAATGGCTGAAAAAGGAAGTATAAAGTATAAAGATAGAAGTATAAAGTATAAGAATATAAACAAAAAGAAGAATATGATACAGCAAGTAGAATTTTCATTGCGCCCGCTTCCTCGCGGCTTTCACCTCGTAACCAACGAGGTGATGAGGAATTTGCCGGCGCTGCCTAAGACGGGGATACTGAATCTCTTCGTAAGACATACCAGTTGCGGATTGTCGCTGAACGAGAACTTCGACCCGGATGTGAGACATGATTTGAAGGGTATCTTCGAAAGACTAGTTCCGGATGGCGACCCAAGATACCTACACCAGGATGAAGGACCTACGGATATGTCGGCGCATGCCAAATCGAGTATGGTAGGTGTATCGCTCACCATTCCTATTACCAATGGCAGATTGAACCTTGGTACATGGCAGGGGATTTACCTCTGCGAATTCAGAGAGGGAGGCGGAAGCCGACACCTCATCGCAACGATTATCGGGGAATAATTACTTTAACAATAAAAGGTCGTTGGAACAATACCCAACGACCTTTTCTCAGATTTTCACCTATTTATATATAGATTTACTATTCAATCTATTCTATCACTTCCATTTCTTCCATTTCTTCCTCTTCTATTTCCTCCTTGATCTCCTTCTCCTTCTTTCCGAACTCCGGATCTATTTTCAGGAAGGCAGTAACCAGGAAGGTGATGGCGCAGCATGCCATCACGATGATGAAGAACAAGCGGTAACCTACCATATCTTTCAGATAGCCCGATACCATGCCTGGCAGCATCAAACCCAGATAGGAGATGCCCGTGCAGATGGAATAATGCGAGGTCTTGAACTTGCCCTGACTGTAGAACAGCATGTAGAGCGTAAGAACCGTGAAGCCCAGACCATAGCCAAACTGCTCTACGAAAAGGCAGCTCGATACCACGATAATATCGCTGTTCAGCGAATAACTCAGATAGATGTAAACCACATCCGGCAAGGTGATGGCGCAAACCATCGGCCAGAGCCATTTCTTCATACCGTCGCGGCTCACCAGAATACCGCCGATGATACCACCCAGCAGCAAACCTATCAGTCCCACCGTGCCATTGGCAAAACCATATTCCTGCGGCGACAATCCCAGTCCGCCCTGCGAATTAGGACGAAGGACGAAGGTCTTGGTCATCGTATTCAGGAGTGCTTCCGGGAAGCGATAGAGCAGCAGGAAGAGCATCACGCAGATGGTTTCCCCCACCCTGAACTTCACGAAGAAGGTGCGGAACATGTTCGTCAGTTCGTGCGCCACTTCACCCACCGTTCTATCCGTCTGCACATCCTCCTTAGGGCGCGGCATAAACCGGCTGTGATAGAGCCACAGTCCGATGAAGATGCCCGCCAATCCGTAGAAGATAAGCGCCCACGAGAAACGTATCTGGTTGCGGAACATCACCTGGAGCACACCCGCCAGCATCACCAGGAAACCATTCACAAAGATGATGGCGAGGCGATAGAACGTGTTTCGCAGTCCCACAAACTTGGTCTGCGTATGCTCATCCAGCTCAATCATATAAAAGCCATCCGCCGAAATATCGTGGGTGGCACTGCAGAAGGCGATGAGGAAGAAGAAGCACATCGTTGCCTGGAACCAGAAGGCAGTAGGCAGCGAGAAGGCGATGCCGGCAAGGGCGGCTCCGATGAGCGCCTGCATGGTGAGCACCCACCAGCGCTTGGTCTTCAACAGGTCGATGAACGGGCTCCACAGGGGCTTGATTACCCAAGGCAGGGCGAGCCATCCGGTATAGAGACCCACCTCTGCATCGGTGAGACCCAACTGCATATACATCACCACAGAGAGGGCGGTCACAATGACGTTGGGCAGTCCTTCTGCAAAATAGAGGGTAGGAATCCAAGCCCATGGATTCCTACTATTTTTCTTTGTTACCATCTTAGTACATTATTGATAAAGTTTCTTGATTTCTGCTCCCTGATAGTAGTGCAGCAGGATGGCATCATAGAGATAGCCCTCCTCGCCCATCACGGCAGCACCAATCTGGCAGAGTCCTACTCCGTGTCCCCATCCGGCGCCAATCAGTTCGAAGCGCTGCGGAACACCGTTTTCATCTGCATCATATTTATCTACCACGAAGGCAGAGCTCAGAAGATGAGAATCGCTCAGGGCACGGCGGATTTCCAGTTCCTTACCGATGGTGAAGGTCTTCTCGGTTCCGATAATCTGCAGTTTGCTGATGCGGCCGCTCGTTCCTCTCTCCACCGCCTTCATGTCGAGGATGGCACCGAAGTCCATCTTCAGCTTGTCGGCGATGAGCTGCTGCAGCTTCTCCTGGGTCAGGGTCACTTTCCAGCGATAGAAATCCGCGGTCTCCTGGTCGTAATCGTTCAGCACCTCCGAGAGGATTTTCTTATCCTGCGTGTTGCAGAAAGCAGGCGGATTGAAGCGGATCCACTTCTCTGCCTCATCCTCATTGGTAAGATTAGGAAGAGGGGCCTTTTCTGTTCCCGATATTCCCAAGGCGATGTCTCTCACTGCCGTGAGATAGTTCTTCGGCGTATTCTCCCAGCAGTATTGGAATTCCTCAGTTACTCCGCCGCAGCATTTCGAAAATCGGGCATCGCAAATCTCGCCGCCATCCAGCAACACCTGGCCACGGGTCAGTCTGATAGCCTCGGCAACATGTGGCGAGGTTTCCTTCGTGATGCCCTGGTAGCGCTGGCAGTGGTCATCGGCACACACGTCAAAGAGGGTGTGGTCCTCACGGTCGTACCAGCGAATCAGCGTATCCTCCTTCTTGGTGAACGAGAAGAAATTGTTGCCGCTCTCAGCCACCTCTCTGCGCTTCTGCATCTGCGCCAGCAGCCACGAACGCGAAATCACGGCATGTGCCTTCAGCAGTTCTAGGCTCGATGTAGCACTCATCTCACTGCTGATTACACTCTCCAGATAGCGCTCCACCGGCAGTTCGTTGATGGCATAGATCTTATCCGATTCCACCACGAAGCGGAGGGCACCCAGGAAGGTCTGCGTCTCCTTGCGCTCCCAGTGGAAGTTCACGCCGATGGTCACGTCGCTGATAGAGAACGAGGCGTCGTCGCTCTGCGGATGGAAGGTGAGCTTACTGTAAAGATTGCCGTTCCACATGATACCTCCCTCGAAGAACTCCACCTCCTGCTCGCCAATCACGATTTCGCCCTTAGCCAGATAAGGCTTGTTCAGCGAGAAATGCACCTTCTGGGCACTCACGATGCCCACGGTAACCTCTGGTTCCTCCTCATTATTATATAGGGCAGATGTAGCCAGAATGGAATCCTCTGCCTCCTTTGCCACCTTCAGCTTGCTCACGATGCTGTTCATCTTCTCCTGGCTCACACCGCATTCCTGCAGCAGTGCCTCGGCACACTCATCGGTCAGTTTTCTGAAATCCTCCTCTCTTGGGGTGATGATGAGTCCCGACATATCCAGGGCTCCAGGCGAAACCATCAGTTGGGCATCGCCATCGGCAAAGTAAGCCTCCGGACGATGCTTCTCTCTCGGAATCACCACCGAGATGAATTCATCGCCCTTTCTCCAAGCCACGATGTTCATCATCGGTTCCGTTTCTCCCCCACGCAGCGGCATGGCTTTGTAAAGACGGTGGAAGAGCATCTCGTCGCTCTCCTCACTCTTCGAGATGATGACGAAGGCAGGAACCACGAAGTCGTGAACCACGGCTATCTTCTCTTCATCGTTCAGAGAGATGACGTCGGTAAGATTGCGCGAAAGGCGCTGCCAGTTGGCCTGCAGTGGCAGGATGCCGCTCGTACCTGCCTGGAAATGAAGATGATCCGGGGCAGAAGCACCGCACTTCGGACCGTTGTAGAACACCATCAGTTCGCTGTGCAGCGAGAGGAAGCGATGCATCTCGCCATAGTTCTGATAGATGGCCTGATACTGATGCTTGCGGGCCGGAATGGTGAAATGCACCGGAAGGATTGGGAACGGATTCACCAGCAGATGGAAGTTTTCGTCTATCTGCTGCGACATCTGCTCCTTTGGTCGGTTGCGGTCGCAGAGGAAGCAAGGGCGCTCGCCCAGGGTCTTCCTGTCTATCTTGGCTCCCGTGCTCACGATGCGGGCAGGGTTCCACTGCAGCTTGATTAACTCCGAGAGCTGACGGGTTTCCACATGTTTCAGGTCGCGGAAGCGATGGCGGGCATCAGCCCATTTCTCCAACTGTCGGTTGAAGAATCTGGAGATGCTGCTGTCTTCCATGATATCCGCCTTACCCTGCATCATCTGCTTGCGGGCCATCAGTTCCATGGTGCGCAGACGGTCTTTATAGAGATTGTTGGCATTCACCCTGTCGATGCTCAGGGCGGCATCCGAATTGCCTCCCCAGCGACGGCAGAGATACAGCTCGTCGTAGATTCTGCCGATGCGATAGCGGCGAGAGAAAGCCAATCCCAGGGCGTAGTCCTCACCATAGCTGGTATTAGGGAACTGCATCTGTCGTACCAGCGGGGTAAAGAAGGCGCGCGGTGCGCCCAAGCCGTTGATACGCAAGGCGTTGTTACAACCGTTATCCTCGGTCCATTCCTTATGGTCGATGAGTCCCGGAGGCAGGGTATTCAGGTCGAAATCGCACATGCGGTAGGCGCCAATCATCATCGCCGCCTTCTGCTCGTAGAAGGCATCCACTATCTTCTGAAGGGTTTCAGGAGATGAATACAGGTCGTCGCTATCCAACTGCACGGCGAATTTTCCGCAATAGTCGCTGTTGATGGCAACATTCCAGCAGCCGCCGATACCCAGGTCCTTTCTATCAGGAACTATCTGAATCAAACGGTCATCTGCTATTTCATCAAGAATCTCTCCGGTTTTATCCGTAGAATGATTGTTCACCACAATCACATTAAACTTGAAATCCGTTTTCTGCGCCAAAGCACTCTTCACGGCATCGGCGATAGTCTTCTCACGGTTAAACACCGGAATCACCACCGAAGCCTCGTATTCAAACTCCTGTTCGTCGAAATCTGGCAGACGGTAGTAGCTGGTATCCACCAGGGCACCCACCTTGTTAAGATGCTGGGTACAAGCCTTTTCCATCTCAATCTGCACCTCACGGTTTCTAGGGTTCACATAGTCAAACTGCTTTTCGCCGCTCTTTCTGTTATCCAGTTCGTTCTCGGTATAGAGGAACTCATTCAGATGGAAAATCTCTCCTACACGGCTCAGATAGAGACGCAGGTCGTAGAGACCGGCAAACTGATATTCCTGTCTATCCTGCTGGGCGATATAGTTGCGCAGCGCCTGCGCCTTGACGAGCCAGAGACTTCCGAAATCGAAGTCATCTCGCAAACTACCCTGCTGATAATCAATCACAGGATGCTTTTCCAGTTTACCAGATACTTTTTCCGAATCAGATACATCCACTTCGGAAGATGCTTTTTCTGAAGATGCATCATCCTTCACCAGCGAATAGTGGTCGGAGTAAACCATCACCGCTGCGGTATCATCCGCCGTGCGCAGGAAACGCTCCAAGGCATAGAGGCCCCACCTGATAGGGGTGGTCTTGGTGCAGATCATCACGAAGTCGGCATCGGCATTTTCGGCGATGCTCTCCACGGTGTTGCTACTCTCCAGTCGGTCGATAACCACGAAGGTACAGCCGTCTGGCACCTGGTGGTGGGCAGCGAAATCGGAGCTCACCATCAGGTTGATATGCTGAACAGTCTTGTTGTCATGAAGTTCTCCGAGTGCTTCTTGGGCCACCTCCAGGTCTTCACATGGCAAGAAAAGGTCTATTTTTTCTCTCATTTTTTTGTTTCTAATTTTCTGTTTTTCGCCCCTTTTCAGGGCTCGAAACCATGATTTTTATCTTTATTTCAACTTATTATCTTAAAATATGTGGCAAAGATAACACTTTTTCGGCAAAAAACACTATCTTTGCAGTATGAATAATGAAAAAAAATATCTTTTGGGCCTTACATTTGCCGAATTGAAGCAGGTGGCTAAGGATCTCGGCATGCCTGCCTTCACCGGCGGACAGATGGCGAAGTGGCTCTATGAGCAGCATGTGAAGAGCATTGATGAGATGACCAACATCTCGAAGGCCAACCGTGCCAAACTCGCTGCCGAATACGAAATAGGATGCGCAGAATATTCTGACGCACAACATTCTGTGGATGGTACCATCAAGTATCTCTTCCCTACCCGAAGCGGAAAGTTCGTGGAAACGGTGTATATTCCTGATAAGGACCGCGCCACGCTCTGCGTCTCTTCGCAGGTGGGCTGCAAGATGAACTGCCTCTTCTGCCAGACCGGAAAGCAGGGATTCGAGGGGAGTTTGCCTGCCGGCGACATCCTGAACCAGATTTACTCGCTGCCTGAGGTGGATAAGCTCACCAACATCGTGTTCATGGGACAGGGCGAGCCGATGGATAATCTCGACAATGTGCTTCGTGCCACCGAGATTCTCACCGCCGATTACGGTTGGGCGTGGAGTCCAAAGCGCATCACGGTAAGTTCTGTGGGCGTGAAGAACAAGCTGAAGCGATTCCTGGAAGAGAGCGAGTGCCATGTAGCGATTTCGATGCACGACCCTATTCCATCGGAGCGTGCCGAACTGATGCCTGCCGAAAGGGGCATGGGTATCGAGCAGGTGGTGGAGTTGCTGAAGAACTACGATTTCTCTCATCAGCGCCGCCTGAGTTTCGAGTACATCGTGTTCAAGGGCGTGAACGACAGCATGCAGCATGCCAAGGCCATCATCAAGCTGGTGAAGGGTCTGGATTGCCGTTTCAATCTCATCCGCTTCCATCAGATTCCCGACATCCCGTTGCAGGGTGTGAACGACGAGAAGATGGAGCAGTTCCGTGATTACCTCACCCAGCATGGTGTTTTCACCACTATCCGTGCCAGCCGCGGCCAGGACATCTACGCCGCCTGCGGCTTGCTCAGCACCTCGAAGAAGATTGGAGAAATCCGACAGCACGAGGATGAGGAGCAGAAGCATAAATAAAGGAGGGAGAGTATGGATCTATTTACATTTACAATGACGATAAGTCTCATCATAGCTCTCAGCTTTCTGGCTTGGCTTTATACAAAACCGGGAAAGAAATGGTTAGAGAATCTTTAAAGACTCTTCTTGCTGGCTGCCTCCTGTTACTCTTCCTGGCAAGCTGCAGCACAGGAGGGCGAAATAGGAAACTGCCCAAAAGCACGGGAATGCCTTACGAGGTGGTGCTTGAGGGAGATACCGACAGCATCGTAACCAAGATGCTGACGGAGGATGTGGCAGGACTGCCCCAACCCGAACCACTCTGCCGACTGATTCAGGTGAAAAAGGGAAAGACCCGGGGAAACTATCTGCTCGTCAGAACCCGAATCGTCGTGAATATCGGAGAGCGGGATTTCTCCGTCACACTTCGCCACGACGAGAATGCAGCGCCACAGAATATCATTCGCATAACCGCCCAATCGGCACAGCAGTTGCGGGAAAGGCTCAATGGCGAGAAACTCCGCCACATCGTGGATGAAGTGGAACTGAAACATCTGGCAGATATCATCTCCGGCAACCCCAGCAAACAAAACAGGGAGATGCAGGACGAAATCAAAAAGATGTTCGGAATCGACATGAAGATTCCTGCAGCGATGAACGCCAGCAAAAAGGCGAAAGACTTCATCTGGATCTCGAACAACGCCAGTTCGGGCATGCAGAACCTGCTCGTGTTTAAAGTGAAGGGTGAAGAACGAAGAATGAAGAATTCAAATGCTTTTCATGTAAATGACAAGGCTTTGATTGATAGCATTCTCCGAACCAATATGCCGGGTGAAACCGACAGCATGTATATGGTGATTCCTCATCTCTCAGAAAGAGGACTCTGGGAGATGAAAGGGGATGCCATGGGAGGACCTTACGTAATGCATCGCATTCATAGGCAGCAAAGCCAGGCTGCAAAGGGAAGCCTGACTGCTAAGCAAAGCCAGGCAGCAAAGCAAGGCTATAACCTCTACATCATCGCCTTTGTCTATGCACCCGAAATGAAAAAGAAAATATTAATCAAGCAGCTCGAAGCTGCGATTTCTACTATAAAATAAAATTTCATGGACAACAAAAGAATCAAAGTGGCTATCACCCACGGCGATACCAACGGTATCGGATATGAACTCATTTTTAAGGCATTCAACGAACCGGAGATGCTGGAGTATTGCACCCCTATCATCTACGGCTCGCCAAAAGTGGCAGCCTACTATCGCAAGGCGATGAACCTGCCAGCCCAGTTCTCCATCATCCAGAAAGCTGAAGATGCTGAGGATGGAAGAATCAACCTCCTCGCTGCCGTAGAAGAGGAAGTGAAGGTGGATATGGGTATGCCTACTCCGGAATCAGGAGCAGCAGCAGTCAAGGCACTCGACCGTGCCATGACCGACTATCGCGACGGTCTCTACGATGTGCTCGTCACAGCCCCGGTAAGCAGTCAGAACATCAAGATTGAAGGCTACACCTTCGTGGATCACAAAGACTACATCGAAACCTGTCTGGGCGACGGCAGCCATGCCCTGAGCCTGCTCGTAGGCGACGACCTGCGCATTGCCTCCGTCACCGGCAAGACACCACTCACCCAGGTGGCCAAGTCAATCACCCAGGAAAGCATCGTGGAGAAAACCACCCTGCTCTGGCACACCCTGAAGCGCGACTTCCTCCTCACCAACCCACGCATCGCTGTGCTCGCCCTCAACCCAAGCATCAACGAGGAACAGAGCTGCGGCACCGAGGAGCGCAACATCATCATCCCAGCCATCGATGCACTCGCCGAGAAGGGCATCCAGGCATTCGGTCCTTACCCAGCCGACGATTTCTTCGGCAACGGATACTACAACGAGTTCGATGGCGTCATGGCGATGTACCACGACCAGGCAGCCGTGCCATTCCACTCCCTCTTCAACGAGGATGGCGTGCTCTATACCGCCGGTCTCCCTATCATCCATACAGCAGCCAACACCACCCCATGCTACTATATGGCAGGCTACAACGAGGCAGATGCCATCTCGTTCCGCCACGCCATCTTCCTGGCACTCGATGCCTTCCGCCATCGTGAAACCAGCGAAGAGGCTTATCAGAACCCGCTGCCAAAGCTCTACCACGAGAAGCGTGACGAGAGCGAGAAGGTTCGCTTCTCCATCCCAAAGAAGCACGTTCCTTCCCCATTCCCTCCAAAGGGCGGAAACAAGCAGAACGGCACCAAGGGAAACAACGATCAGAATGCCCCTAAGGGAAACAACGGCAATAACAATGGTGGCAACAATGGTAATGCCAACAACAACGCCCCTCAGCCTGCCCAGCAGACTGATAAAAAGTTGACACAGCAGCCTAATCCTACCGAAAAGCAGGCGCAGCCAGCTCCTCAGAAGCCAGCAGAACAGCCTGCTCCACAACCAGCAGAATAGGCTCGAAATACGTAGAGAATAGGCGAAATATCACATTTTCGCTTATTTTCTACCTTATTATACCCACTTTTTGGGCAAAAAAGGCAGTTAATTCAAAAAAAATGTGTAATTTTGGCAGCTAAATGGATAATTCTGAACTACAGAAAATAAAACAACGCTACAATATCGTCGGAAATAGCGACGGATTGAACCGTGCTCTCGATGTCGCCCTACAAGTGGCACCGACCGACCTTTCCGTGCTTATCATCGGAGAGAGCGGTGTGGGTAAGGAAATCATCCCACGAGTCATTCACGATAACTCGCCGAGAAGACGCGAAAGATATTTCGCCATCAACTGCGGCAGTATCCCAGAGGGTACTATCGACAGCGAACTCTTCGGTCATGAGAAAGGTTCCTTCACCGGAGCCATCGGCGAAAGCGAAGGATATTTCGGCATCGCCAACAAGGGTACCATCTTCCTCGACGAGGTGGGTGAACTGCCGATACAGACGCAAGCCCGACTGCTGCGTGTGCTCGAAACGGGTGAATACATCCGTGTGGGCGGCACCGAAATCAGAAAGACTGATGTGAGAATTGTGGCAGCCACCAACGTGAACATGCGCAAGGCTGTGAGCGAGGGAAAATTCCGCGAAGACCTCTACTATCGCTTGAATACCATCCCTATCCAGATGCCTCCGCTGCGTGAACGTGGCAACGACATCCTCCTGCTCTTCCGCCTCTTCGCGATGCAGATGGCAGAGAAATACCGATTGCCTAAGATTTCACTCACCGAGGATGCCAAAGCGCTCATGCTGAAATATAAGTGGCCAGGCAACGTGCGACAGCTCAAGAACATCACCGAACAGATGTCGGTGCTGAGCCGGGAAAGGGAAATCAATCTCGAAATCCTCTCGCAGTTCATCCCAAGAGATGAGGAAACTACCCAGCTCGCCACCATTCCGCAAGCCGGAAACGAGCAGCATAGCTACGAAAGCGAGCGCGAGATGCTCTACAAGATTCTCTACGAACTGAGGGGCAACGTGAGCGACCTGCGAAGAGAGATGAAATCGCTGCGCGACCAACTCGATGAAGCTCGCGGTCTCAGCGGTGCCAATGGTTTCAGCCATCCGCAAAACATCTCAGGCATGCCTCCAACCACGGTTTCAGGCGTACCATCGGTTTCAGGAATGCCAGCATCGGTTTCGGGAATCACATCCCCATCGGTTTCGGGAATGCCTGAACCTCACTACCCTTCCGATTTCGGCAATCTGCAGGAAGGCAGAATCTATGCCGAACCAAGACGGGATGCCGAGGATATCGAGGCAGAGGAAATCAAGGACATGGAGAATGAGAATGAGAGCGAGAACGAATCGCTCAACCTCAATGAACTGAGCCGACAGATGATAGAGCGCGCCCTGGAACGCAACAACGGCAACCGGAAGAAGGCGGCCGAAGAACTGGGCATCTCAGACAGAACGCTCTACAGAAGAATTAAAAAATACAATTTATGAAGCATCTACGCGCGTACATATATATAATAGGCATCGTCCTGGTGATGGGTGTCACCGCAGCCTGCTCCGTGAGCTACAAGTTCAACGGCGCCAGCATCGACTACACCAAGACCAAGACCATCCAGTTGGCCGACTTCCCTATCCGCAGCTCCTATGTATGGGGTCCGATGGGTCCGATGTTCAACAACGAACTGAAGGATAAGTTTGCCAGCAACACCCAGCTCCGCCAGGTGAGCCGCAATGGCGACCTGAAGATAGAGGGCGAGATTACCCAATACTCACAGCGCAACAAGTCGGTGAGTGCCGAGGGATATTCAGCCCAGACCGAGCTGAGCATCACGGTGAACGTACGCTTCACCAACACCAAGAACCACAACGAGGATTTCGAGCGCCAGTTCACCTCTGCCAAGACCTACGATACCACCCAGAGCCTCGCCTCGGTGCAGGAAGAGTTGGTAACGCAGATGGTAAAAGACCTGGTTGACCAGATCTTCAACGCCACCGTGGCAAACTGGTAGTAGAATTTAGAGTTAATAGTTTATAGTTTAAAGTTAATAGTATCGTGGAACTAAACAGATTGATACAACATCCTGAGGAAATGAACCGGGAGACGCTCTATGATTTGCGCGCCCTTCTGGCCCTCTATCCGTACTATCAGACGGCTCGCCTTCTGATGTTGCAGAACCTGTACCTGCTCCACGACCCGAGCTTCGACGAGGAACTGCGGCGTGCCGCCATCTACATCTCCGACCGCAAGGTCATCTTCCAGATGGTAGAGGCAGCCCACTATCAGCTCAAGAGCCAGAACTCAAACCGCCACGAAGCTGTGGAAGGCAAGCCGAAGAGCGACCGCACAAGCAGTCTCATCGACCACTTCCTCCACTCCATCCCTACCGAAGCAGAGGAAAGGGAGAAGGAACCGGAAGAGAAGCGCAAGCCTACCCCTGCCGATGCCGCCGTTGACTACGTGGCCTATCTGATGGAGACAGAGACGGAAACCGAGCACGAGCAGCCATCAAGAACCATCGCCCTCATCGATGACTTCATAGAAGAAGGCGGATTCAAGCTCCACAAGGATAAGGAGGAGGAGGATCAGGAGAGCGAGATGATGGAGAAGAAGGAAGAAAAGGAGGAAAAGGAAGAGATGGAGGAGAAGAAGGAAACTGCAGAAGCAGACTCTTCCGAAACCCAAGCTGCCTCTGAAAACGGTGGTGTCTTTACGGAGACCCTTGCCCGAATCTACATCAAGCAGGGCAAGTACGAGCGGGCCTATCAGATTATTGACCGCCTGTACAAGCAGCATCCACAGAAGAGTGCGTTCTATATAGATCAGCTCCGCTTCCTCGAAAAACTGATGCTTAACGAGAAGAAAAGAAAATAAATAATAATAATAAAACTAGTTTTAAAAAAATGATTTACACATTATTTGTAGTATTGATTGTCCTGGTATCCATCTTGATGGTACTCATCGTTCTGATCCAGGAGTCAAAGGGAGGTGGATTGGCATCTAACTTCTCTTCAACTAACTCTATCATGGGTGTTCGCAAGACCACCGATGTAGTAGAAAAGATCACATGGACCCTTGCCGGTCTGATGGTAGTAATCAGCGTAGCTTGCGCTTACGTAGCTCCACAGGCTGTGGGCGAGAGCAGCGTTATGGAGGGTGCTACCCAGGAGCAGACCGCTCTTCCTGCTATGCCAGGTGCCAGCAAGGATGCAGCAGCCGGTGCTCAGAAGGCAGCTCCAGCAGCAGCCGGTGCAGAGAAAGCAGCCCCTGCAGCAGCAGAAAAGGCAGCTCCTGTAGTGCCAAGCAGCCCTGCAAAATAAAAAAAAATGTAAAAAAGTACGGAAATATTTGGTGGAACCAAATTTTTTCCGTACCTTTGCACTCGCTTAAAAAATGGTGGACGTAGTTCAGTTGGTTAGAGCGTCAGATTGTGGTTCTGAATGTCGTGGGTTCGAGTCCCACCTTCCACCCACATTTCTTTAAGCAAACATAAAAAATCAAATGGTGGACGTAGTTCAGTTGGTTAGAGCGTCAGATTGTGGTTCTGAATGTCGTGGGTTCGAGTCCCACCTTCCACCCTGAACATTTAAAAAGAGGAAAGCAGAATTGCTTTCCTCTTTTTTTGCGTTTATTCCCGCAGGCATCAAAAAAAAACAAACACATTTAAACACCTGATTTACAATATACTATTAAAAGTTCACAAGGTTGTGGACCACAACCTTGTGAACTTTGTTATTTATCCGAATATTGCAGATACGGAATATAAAGGATAATTGTCAAGCCAATCCTGCTCCCTGTAAGGTGACATGGATAGGCGCATACCTTTCAATCCCTGATTGCGCTCCACAAACACCCTCAGACTCTTAGCCTGTAAATTCTCCTCAGCCTTTACTTCTATCGGAATGATTCTTTCCTCATCCTGCACCAGGAAATCTATTTCACCACGTGAATTTTCTGCCGACCAATAATAGATAGACAAGGAAGATTTCTCCTTCAGCTGCTGCAGAACATACTGTTCTGTCAGCGCCCCCTTGAAATCAGAAAACAGCACATTTCCTTCCAGCAAGCTTTGGGCAGGAATATTGCTCATGGCTCCCATCAGTCCGATATCAGACAGGAATAACTTGAAAGCTGAGAAATCCTCGTATGCAGCCAATGGCAACAGGGCTTTCTTGCAGCGGTTTACCTTATAAATCAGTCCTGCATCTTTCAGCCATTCGATGGCGAGCTCAAAATCCTTTGCTCTGGCTCCTTCCTTCACGGCACCATAGATGAATTTCTTGTTTTCCTTAGCGAGTTGGGATGGAATGGATTTCCATACCATTCGGATACGAGGAACTTCTATAGCCGGGGCATGTTTGGAAAAATCACGCTCATATGCTTCAAGGATTCCTTTTTGAATGCTTCTGACTTTAGACAGATTCCCCTCACTGGCAAAAGACTGGACTACAGCCGGCATTCCCCCTACCAGATAATACTGTCGCATGCATTCTTCGAATTTATTCCGGAACATGGTTATCATATTCCAATCCCTCGACATGAGCAGTTCCACCATACGGCTTTCACCGATTGCATCCAGGAATTCAAAGAATGTAAGGGGATATAAATGCATGAAATCTACTTTACCTACAGGAAAAGAGTCATTCTGATGCATTGCTATTCCGAGCAACGAACCTGCAGCTACGACATGATATTGAGGTGCTTTTTCTGCAAAATACTTTAATGCCGTGATACCCCTGGGCGCTTCTTGTATCTCATCAAGGATAATAAGCGTATCTTCGTCTATAGAAACACCTGTACTCCATTGTATGCTATTAATAATGCGGGGGATATCAAAGTCATGAGCAAAAACTTCCCGGAGCATTTCATTGTCTTCGAAGTTTACATACGCACTACGGGTATAGGCCTCTTTGGCAAATTCCTGCATCAGCCAGGTTTTGCCAACTTGGCGGGCTCCAAGCATGATCAACGGCTTTCGGTCGTTGCTTGCTTTCCATTGATATAGGTATTTGATGGCATTTCTCTTCATAACTCTCTGATTATTTGATGTTTCTGAGTGCAAAGATACATTTTTTATTTCAAATAGAACAAAAAGTCGTCCTTAAAAATGTATAAAACCACAAAAAGTCGTCCTTAAAAGTGTGGAAAATCACAAAAAGTCGTCCTTAAAAGTGTATTTTGTATCAGCCATCTAACAAATTTAGGCTATTATTTAGTCATGCCATACCACTCGTTTCCTCCAAAAGCACGCAGATAATCTGCGCTAACGTGCTTTTTTCACACCATTAGCGCAGATTATCTGCAAATAAATTGCGCTAACGGGTATTTTTTTATATCTTTGCGCAGAAAATAACAAAAGATATGGAACAGAAACTGATAGGAAGAGAAGCAGAACAAACATAGCGACATCGTACAGAAACAGATTACGATGAATGATTTGTTTATTTAAAAGATAACCCTAAAAGGAAAGGGTGTGACTCATGCCACACCCCACCTCCCCGCCAGGCATCCTGACGGGAGCAAGCGCCTAGCGGGAGCAAACTATTAAGATTTGCTCAGTTTTTCAATGATATTCAAGGGCAGCTGAGTAGCCTCGGCTACTTGTTCGGCAGAAAATCCCATAGCCAGCAAACGCTGAGCAGTTTCAGTGTTAGCTTCAATTCTTCCTTCTTTTCTGCCTTCTTTCTTACCTATTTCAATACCCTCGGCAAGGCCTTCTTCCTTACCCTGATTTTTCGCAGTATCAATAGAGTTCTTGATATCCCTATAAGCCTTCTTGCTTGCTTCATACTCCCTTACCTCCTGAGGCGTGAACTTGGCAATCTCGGGCTCCTTGTTTCTTTCTTCTACCTGTTTCATACGATATTCATTTAAATTATATGCAATGATGCTGTTAGATGCTGCAAAGATACGAAATAATCGCTAGTTGAAGAATTTTTCTCTAAAAAATATGCCGAACTATATCCTTTTTTACCCCATTTAATCTTTATTAACTATCAAAAACATACAAGTTTACTAAAAAGCCATATATTTGCAAACGAAAATGTAATAACTAACCTAAATATATAATATATACCAGGATTCATTGACCAAGCATTCGATAAGGCAAAGAAAAAGAGAACCCTATTCTCGGCAAAATGCCTTTCGAACGTTGACATTGAACAAGACATGAAACAGAAAAAGTCGGATAAATCGATAATTAATTTTTATCTAAAAAGTTAGGTTAATAAACAAAACTGGTAAATTTACAAATAATGTTTACCTATTGGTAAGTTATTACCATAAGAGAAGGTTAATTATCTGCCCTTCTGCTGTGAAGCAGAGGAGCAGATTTTTTATACAAAGAAGCCAATTATCCTAATCTTTTATCTGATGAGTTTTAACCAGCAAATCATGAATCTTTTTTTTGATTTCTTCCTCAGAGTTAAACTTTATCAACTCCAATGCTTTTTTATAAATCATATACTGAATAGCATCCTTGATACTCATACCAAAAGGTGAACATTCTAGTCCATAGTTGTCAATATCCTGATCTCTAACAATATCCAGCACCTCTATAAGGTGATTTACCTTATCTTCAATACTTTTAAACTGCAACAAGTAAGTTCGCACCACCCTCATCATATGAGTAAACTTCATATCGCTTCCACGTCTGAACGCCTCCATATAATGTTTATTAATACCATACACCTTATCCAATTTTGCTTGGGTAATATGAGTACCTTTTTCTGACACATCCTTGAATACATCAAGAAAAAACTTTCCGATTCTCTTCAGTACTCCTTTTTCATCATCTTTTTTTTTGTTGCCATTTTTAATTTGTTTTATTTATTGTTTATTCGTTAAAAACCCCCTCTCATCTTCATTCTGTTTGCAAAGGTATAATATTTCTCCGGATTATTGACATTTTCCACCGAACCATTTGTAAATTTTCGTAAATTTTGGATAAAAATACCTTTAAGTTTGTTAAATCTTTATTGTTTTCCACCCAGAAATGGGGTTGAAGATAGGATGAATCTCGCTGGAAAAAACTACTTTTGCAACCGAAATCCTACCCGAATGACCGCTGATTCGAGAGTGTGATGTGAACCCTAGGGTCCAGAACTTTTGTATATACAGCGTGTTATAAAGGTAAATGAAATGAATATCAGGGTTTTAGATATAGGTTTTTAGTATCGAAAAACTAGTTTTTTGAGACCAAGCCTTCACATCACAGCCTTGCATTCACAGAAAAAATGGCCGACCGAAGAGGCAAAATTCTCCAGCCGACTACGAAATAATTTACAATCTAAAAACTCTAGCGTATGAACCAAACGCAGAACGACGCCGTGATGCCGTCACTATTCGCATCACTCAAGAGCAGCGAGAGCATGCCTCTCGCCAGTAGAGAAGACTTGGAGCGCCTTATCACAAAAGACTCCATGGTAAGTTCATTGACCATGGCCTATCGCAAGAGAATGGCCATCAGCAAGAGCTATGCCGACGAGCTAAAGCCACAATGCCCTGCCATCTCTGCCTCACTGCAGTATGACGGCAGAGGCAGAAGCCTGGAGAACGTGAAGGCAGAGACCCGAATGATTGCCCTGGACTACGACATCCATGACGCCTCGGCTGAGCAGATTGAGAACATGTTCAATGCTGCATGCCAGTCGGCCTATGCCCTAGCCGTCTATCACACCATCAGCGGACAGGGCATCCGCATCATCGTGGGATACGACAGAGCCGAGAACTGCGACCTCACCATCGTGGATCTCTTCAATGCCATGATCAAGAAGGCCATCAGCTTCTACAATACCCTGCTCAACTGGGAGGCCGACCAGCAGGCCACCGACATCGGCAGACTCTGCGGCCTTGCCCACGACCCTGATGCCTACTTCAACTGGGAGGCAATCCCCCTGAAACTCACCCCCAGCGAGCTGAAGGTTACCCAGGAACGCATCAAGAACGAGAAGAAGAAAAACAAGGGCGGCAGACCTAAGAGCAGCAAGACCCGCAAGAAAAAGGGCGGCTACACTCCAACCATCGAGGAAGCAGCTCCCCACATCAAGGTGATGATTGAGAGCTGGGGCAAAAGATTCGAGGAGCATCAGCACAACGAGTATGTTACCAGCTTTGCCTACTGCTGCCTGAAATACGGCATCGAGGAGGAAAAGGCACTGCAGTATGCCACCTCCGAGTTCTCGCAGCAGTATGCCGACACGGCAAGCGTGGTGACAAGTGTGTACAAGAACCATGGCGAACTTGCCGGCAAATGGCACTTCTACGCCAAGGGCGAGGACTATCCGGTTCAGGCTACGCTGAAGCTCATCAGGCAGTGGCTCGACCAGAACTACGAGTTCGTCCACAACATGGTTACCGGCAAGTATCAGGTGGTGAGCCGCATGGTGAAGGATGCCAAGTACCTGAAGTATACCGATGTGAGCGACGACATCCTGCACTCCATCTGGATGGAGATGGACCTGAAGGGCATCCATACCAGTGTGCAGAAACTGGGGGATATCGTGACCAGCGACTACAGCCAGCCTTTCAATCCGCTGGATCACTATCTGCGCAGTCTGCCGAAGTGGGACGGCAAGACGGATTACATCAGGGAGTTTGCCATGCGAATCACGGTGGAAGACCGCCCCGAGTATTGCCACACCCAGGAGGAGTTTGTGGAATATTTCCGAAAGTGGTTCGTGTCGATGGTGGTGGCATGGGTGAATCCTCACTTCGTGAACCAGTCGATGCTGATTCTGGTGGGCAAGGGCGGCATCTACAAGACCACCATTCTGGGTGCCCTGCTCCCTCCATGCCTCAAGACTTACTATCTGAACGACAGTACCAGCAACTATCTGGACAAGGATGCCATGGAGGCTCAGGCTACCAAGGCTAGTGTGAACCTGGATGAGTTTGAGGCGATATTCGGCAGAAACCTGAGTGCCTTCAAGAGCAACATGACCAAGGAGGTATTCTCCTTCCGTCGCCCTTATGACAAGTACCGATCTGAGCTGGAGCACCGTGCTTCGCTCTGCGGAACGAGCAACCAGCAGCACATCATCACCGATGTGGAGAACCGCCGTTTCTCGCCATGGATTGTTACCAAGATTGTGAGCCCTAGAGAGAAGGCCATCAACTACGAGGGTCTCTACTCTCAGGCTTTGGCTCTGGGTCAGAGTGTATCGAAGGGCACCCGAGAGGATGGCTGGGTATACTGGCAGACTTTCGAGGATGTGGAAAAAATGCGTAAGCACAATCGCCTCTTCATGGTTTCCAACTTTGCAGAGGAGCAGATATTGCGTTTTTTTCGTATCCCGGATGAATCAACAGAGCCCAGGTTCATCAAGTCGGTTACCACAGCAGAGATCATGGAAAAGATCTGCACCAACCCTGCCCTGCGCCAGAACATGTCGAACCAGAGCATCGGCAGCATCATGGCGAGACTTGGTTTCAAGAGTGAGCACCGACGTACGGGAAATTTTTGGCTCGTGGTGGAAAAGAGCGGTGCAGAAGTGGCGATGTATTCGAACTACAATCCGAACTACCCTAACCCATGATTCTATCTAAGTCACTGGGATTTTTATCTAAGTCACTGGGGATTCTATCTAAGTCACTGAGATTTCTATCTTAGTCATTTCTGAACCAGAAACAAGTTAGAGAGTATGCCAAATCAAAATAGCAAGAGAGCCATCGCTCGTCTCTACTTTCCTGATGCCAAACCAAGGAGTGCCGAAAAGCACTTGATGATTTGGATCAAGCAATGCAAGGGACTCATGGAACTGCTTCAGGCAGAAGGTTACAAGAGTTGCAACAAGTTGTTTACTCCGAGGCAAAAGGAGTTGATTTTTGAATATTTGGGGGATCCGTAAGGGTTCCCCAAACTTTTTTCATGTTTTTTTAGATTTTTTTGCGAAAGTTCACGAAAGTTCAGAGTGAGTAGAAAAAAAACCGTATCTTTGCATCGTAATTCAGAAGGAGATACATCAACTGGAGAGTTACTAAAACTAAATTAACTAACAATTTTAACGCGAAAGGGAAAAAGTATGATTCAGGTAGTATTGAAACAGAACAAGAACAAGAAGATGCCGAATGCGTATGGTTTGTACTACGCATATCCAGTGGTTAACGAGACTTATGATCTCGACAAGTTGGCAGAGCACATGTCGTCACACAACACCCCCTTCTCAAAAGGTGCCATCAAGGGCATGCTTACCGATGCCGTGAATTGCATCAGAGAGTTGAATTTGCAGGGCATTGCCGTGAAGATCAACGACCTGGCGATCTTCAGCTTGGGCATCAAGAACAAGATGGGTGCCAAGAGCATGGGCGAGTGGTCGGCAGCCAAGAACATTGCCGGAGTGAAGTCGAGAGCCCGCGCCACGGGTAACTTGATTTCTGCCAGCTTGAACCTCGATGCCACTATCAAGAGAGTGGATAAGGGTGTGATTGTTATTGATGGCGGCGGAACTGATGGCGGCGGTTCGAATGGTGGAGGCAATACTCCATCGGGAGGATCATCAACGGGTGATAACACTTCGGGAGGAACCGGCAAGGACGATTCAGGCACCACTGGCGGCGGCAGCGGATCTGACAGCGACAACGAGCACATCGTATTGTAACCAGGGTTTTGTAAATTCGGCATTGTAACCAGGTATTGTAACATCAAAAAAAGGAAAGGGATAACAAATGAAGAGAGAGACTATCAAGAAAGTGATTAATTTTACCATCACGGTATTGACTGCCATCATCAGCGCCTTCTGTGTACAGAGTTGCAAGGGCTTGTAAATGATGTGAGATGGCGTGAGAAAGGCCTTGAGTGAAAGGCTTGAGCGAGAAGTCCTTGAGAAAGGTCAAGAGAAAAAGAACACTAAGTTGAACCATTAAAAAAAAGAAGAAGAAAATGAAATGTAAAAGAACTATCAATTTGATTGTAGTGCATTGCAGCGCTACCCGTGTGAACCAGAACTTCAGCATTGAGGACCTGGAGGCGTGCCACAAGGCTCGTGGCTTCGCAGAGATTGGTTACCATTATTACATCACCAAGGACGGCACTCTGTATCCTGGCCGCCATGAGGACAAGGTGGGTGCTCATGCCCGTCACTACAACCAGCATAGCATTGGTATCTGCTACGAGGGTGGCTTGGACAAGAATGGTCATCCTGCGGATACGCGCACCGAGGCGCAGAAGATTACGCTGGAGGAGCTGCTGTATTCTCTGGCTCTGGATTATCCGGATGCCACAATTCTGGGCCATCGCGATTTGCCTGGTGTCAAGAAGGAGTGTCCTTGCTTTGATACCAAGGCATGGCTCAAGGAAATAGATTTTCATCTGTAGAAGATAGTATCATCATAGGTAAAAAAAATGAGGTGCATTGCAAGAGAAAGACTTCTTACGATGCACCTCTTTTTTTATATCCGCCTGGCGGAACCTTATCTGATGACCTTCACTTCACCATTCTTCGCAATCTTTACGATGCTGGATGGCTGGTGAGGCTTGTGCTCCTGGCGACGGGTCCAGCATACGTAATCCACGGCATTCAGAATCTCTTCGGAAATGTCACGGTAGTTCTGGGCTGCCGGCTCGCCACTTACATTGGCACTCGTGCTCACGATAGGCTTCTGGAAACGGTAGCAGAGCTGCTTGCTGAACTCCTCGTAAGTTACTCGCATCGCCAGGCTGCCATCCTCGGCTACCAGGTTATGAGCCACACCATTGGCATCATCCAGGATGATGGTGGTAGGCTTCACCGGCATCGCTGCATCAATGAAATCCCACGCCACCTGAGGCACGTTGCGGAAATAACGCGCCATGCGGTCGGCTGAATCAATGAGACAAATCAGCGCCTTGGAATCATCACGCTTCTTAATCTCGTACACCTTCTTCACAGCCTTCGGATTGGTGGCATCACAGCCGATGCCCCATACGGTATCTGTAGGATAGAGAATCACTCCACCCTTTCGCATGCATTCCACTGCATTCTTAATATCTTCTTCTTTGGTCATATTACACTATGATTACTATGAATTAAAAATTATCTTCCTGGCTCTTCAGGCACTCATAATAGGCGATGTCCTTCATGCCGTTGAGGAAGGCGGCGGCATCCATGCGCTTCTTGCCCGAAAGCTGCAGCTCCTGGACGTTGAGCCAATTATCAAGACACGCTACCTGCAACTTCTTCTCGAAGATTCTCAAAGAACCTACTGGTGCTGCGCCACGAGGTTCTTCAGACTGCTGGGTCTTGAAAATCTTCAACACCTGAACCTTCTCCACACTCTTCTTCTGCGCAGGATGAGACGTAGCCTCTGGCATCTCGCCATCCGTATTCTCAAAGATAACCACCGGTGCCTTCTTCTTGATCTCCGTCCAGGCTCCAGGATATGGCGAAAGACCACGCACGAAATCGTGAACCTGCTTGGCTGGCTTGTGGAAATCAATGCGACAGGTGTCCTTGAAAATCTTTGGGGCTGATTTCAGCTCCACGCCCTCGCCCATCAGTTCTTCCTGGGCAATGGATGCAATGTTGCCGTCGGCTGCTATCAGGGCATCGATGGTTTCCAGTGCCAGTTCGGCACCCAGATGCATCAGGCCATCATATACATACTCCACATTGGCTTCTTCCGGAATAGGGAATTGCTTCTGCATGATGATGCGACCGGTATCGATGTCGTGGTCTAGGAAGAAGGTGGTGACACCCGTCTCCTTCTCGCCGTTGATCACTGCCCAGTTGATTGGGGCTGCACCACGATACTGTGGAAGCAGGGCGGCATGCACATTGAAGGTGCCATACTTAGGCATCGCCCATACCACCTCCGGCAGCATGCGGAAGGCTACTACTACCTGCAAATCGGCCTGATAGCTGCGCAACTGTTCCACAAATTCAGGGTCTTTCATCTTCACCGGCTGCAACACTGGCAGGCCCTGCGAAAGCGCATACTGCTTTACCTGAGATGGCTGCAGCGTGTCCTGATGTCTGCCCACAGGCTTATCGGGCTGGGTAACCACAGCCACCACGTTATATCCGCCCTCTACCAGGCGCTTGAGGGATTCCACCGCAAACTCCGGGGTTCCCATGAATATGATTCTTAAATCTTTCTTCTCCATTTTTTCAAAATTTTATTCAGCCGACATATCCGCCACAATCTTGCGATATACCTCGTAAATCTTGGTGCGGCTGATATAGCCCTTCAGCACGCCGTTGACATCTACCACTGGCAGCTGTGCGGCATCGGTTTTATCAAACTTATCCATCACTTCGTCCATGCGCTCGTTCTCGCCCAGGGTTGCCGACGGCTGAATCATCAGCTGGCTCACCTTGAAGTGATTATACAGTTCCGTGCGGAAGATGATGTGGCGCAGACGGGTGATATCTATCACGCCCTTCAGCACTCCGGCATCATCCAACACCGGAACAAAGTTGTTGTTACTTCTTGAAATCTCGCTCACCAGCTTGCTCATCGGCAGATCGGGACTGATAGGATGGTAATCCTTCTCAACCATGCTCTGCATGCTCATCAGCGTAAGTGCCGAACGGTCTACATGGTGGGTGAGCAACTTGCCCTCCCTTGCCAATCGAAGGGCGTAGATGCTGTGGCTCTCGAAGATGCTGATGGTGAGCAGCGAAGAGATGCACACAATCATCAGCGGCATGAAGAGCTGATAGCCACCCGTGAGTTCGGCGATGAGGAAGATGCCCGTTAGCGGCGCATGCATCACACCCGTAATGAGACCCGCCATGCCCATGAGCGCAAAATTCTGCTCCGGTACATACACGCCTACCTGATAGACATTCCACAGGCGGGCAAAAAGGAAGCCTGCAAAACCGCCGATAAACAGCGAAGGCGCAAAGGTTCCACCACAACCGCCACTACCATTGGTTGCCGATGTGGCAAATACTTTGGTAAAGGTGACAAACGCTATGTAGAAGATGAGCAGATTGTCCTGACCCGAAAACAGCGAACGGTTCATCACCTGCCCCCACTCTGCCTCGTTGCTGCCCTTGAGCAGGATATTGACGGCAGAATAGCCCTCGCCGTAAAGCGACGGGAAGAAGAAGATGAGCGTGCTGAGGATGAGTCCTCCAAACAGCAGTTTGGCGTATGGATACTGACTCAGTTTGCCGAAGAATCCCTCGCAGATTGACATGGTGCGCATGAAATACAGACTCACCAGTCCGCAGAATACACCCAGCAGAATGCACGCCGGGGTGCGGTCCAGCTCCCATGGGTTGGTGAGCGTGAATTCGAACAGCGAACTGTCGCCATCGAATATATAGGTGAAACAGGTGGCTGTGACACACGAAATCAAGATAGGCAAGAGCGATGCCATGCTCAGATCTACCATCAGCACCTCAAGGGTGAACACCAGTCCGGCTATCGGCGCCTTGAACACGCCTGCAATGGCGGCACTGGCTCCACATCCCACCAGCAGCATCATGGTCTTCTTATCCATGCGGAAAATCTGTCCCAGATTGGAACCGATGGCTGAACCGGTGAGCACGATAGGTGCCTCGGCTCCCACGGAACCACCGAAACCGATGGTGATGCCTGATGCCACCACCGACGACCAGCAGTTGTGCCCCTTGAGTCGGGAGTTTTTGGTGGAGATGGCATAAAGTACCCTTGTGATACCATGCGAGATATTGTCGCGCACCACATACTTGATGAACAGCGACGTGAGGTAGATGCCCACGATAGGGAACAGCAGGAAGAGCAGATTATAGGTACCCTTCTCGAATCCCGAAGTGAGCAGATACTGTATCTCGTGTACGATGGCATGCAAGAAGAAGCCTGCCACCGAAGCGAGCAGACCGATGAGGAAGGCGAGAATCAGGGTCATCTGCTTGTCAGAGATGTGTTTCTTCTGCCAGGCAACCAGCTTCGCCGTCCTGCTTTGTTTGTATCCTGTTAACTCTTCATCCATCATTCTCTTGCTATTTTAGAATTCTGATGTAAAGTGGAACTTGATGTGCTCAAAATCCTGCTGAGCCATGCTCAACACGTAGCCTGAATCGGCGAGGAACACATCGCGACCCTCGATATCCTTGGCCATATACTGGTACTTGCGCTTCTTGAAGTTCTCCAGCTCCTTCTCGTCGTCGGCCTCAATCCAGCATGCCTTGTGCAGGTGAACAGGCTCCCAGCGGCACTTGGCGTTGTACTCGTTCTCCAGGCGATACTGGATAACCTCGAACTGAAGCTGGCCCACGGTACCCACGATGCGGCGACCGTTGAACTGGTTGATGAACAGCTGAGCCACACCCTCGTTCATGAGCTGCTCCAATCCCTTCTGGAACTGCTTGCTCTTCATAGGGTCATCGTTCTCGATGTACTTGAAGAGAAGTGGTGAGAACGATGGCAATCCACGGAAATGAATCTTCTCGCCCTCGGTAAGGGTATCGCCAATCTTGAAGATGCCGTTATCTGGCAGACCTACGATGTCGCCAGGATAGGCCTCGTCGATAGTGCTCTTGCGCTGCGCCATAAACTGGGTTGGCGAAGAGAAGCGCACGGTCTTGTCGAGACGCACGTGGTAGTAAGGCTGATTGCGCACAAACTTGCCAGAGCAGATTTTGCAGAAGGCGATGCAGGAACGGTGGTTAGGGTCGATATTGGCGGTAATCTTGAAGATGAAACCGGTGAACTTAGGCTCCTCAGGTTCCACCATGCGCTCCTCTGCCTGGGTTGGCTTTGGAGATGGGGCAATCTGCACGAAGCAATCGAGAAGCTCCTGCACACCGAAGTTGTTCAACGCTGAACCGAAGAACACTGGGGCTACTTCGCCAGAGCGATAGGTTTCTACGTCAAACTCAGGATAAACGCCATCAACCAGTTCCAGTTCCTCGCGCAACTGGCTTGCCTCACGCTCGCCTACTCGCTCATCAAGTTCCTTTGACTGGATATCCACCTCTACCTTCTCGGTGACACGCTGCTTGTTAGGTGTGAAAAGGTTGAGCTGGTGCTCGTAGATATTGTAAACACCCTTGAATCGGGCGCCCTGACCGATAGGCCAAGACAATGGGCGAACGGAAATCTTCAATTCTTCTTCCAACTCATCGAGAACATCGAATGGGTCGCGGCCCTCACGGTCCATCTTGTTGATGAAGATGATAACCGGAGTATTGCGCATGCGGCACACCTCCATCAGTTTGCGGGTCTGTGCCTCCACACCCTTGGCTGAATCCACCACGATGATGGCAGAATCTACGGCGGTGAGGGTACGGTAGGTATCCTCGCAGAAGTCCTGGTGACCAGGAGTATCGAGGATATTCACCTTGTAAGGTTCTCCGGTCTGTCCATCTGGCAGGTAATCGAACTCCATTACGGAAGTAGAAACCGAGATACCACGCTGTTTCTCGATATCCATCCAGTCGGAAGTAGCAGTTTTACGAATCTTATTATTTTTAACGGCACCAGCCACCTGAATCTGTCCACCGAAGAGCAGAAACTTCTCGGTCAAAGTTGTCTTACCGGCATCAGGGTGCGAAATGATGGCAAATGTTCTTCTTCTTTCAATCTCTTTCATCTGTTATATATCGTTATATATATATTATAATAATGTATATACTAAAAATTTAATCACTGAAAAGTAATCACTAATCACTAAAAACTAATCACTATGCGTCGTCGTCTTCGAACTTCAAGCCTTCGGTGCGGTCCTTGATATAGTAATCGCTCAAGAGGCCGATGAAGACGGTGATTTCCTTGATGGCACGCTCAGTTTCGGGAGTAATCTCCTTTTTCTGCAGGCGGAGCATCATCACGCCATAGAGGGCATCGAGGCAGGTTTCAATCTCGTTGAGTTCCTTGTCGCCACGATTGCGCAGCTCAACGATGAACGGCAACACCTTGTAGTATTCGGCGTTGTAGATAGGAAACTTGCTGCTCTGGAGCAATCGGGCATGAAGGTCGATGACATCCTGCAGGAGCACACGGTTGATATCGAGATGACCATACTCACGCTTTCCCTCCTCGTTCATCATGCGGATGAGGTTGCCGAACCAGTCGAGCTCCTCATCTTTCTGCTCGGGAGTGAAATTGAATCTTTCGATGTAATTCTTCTTGATGACAGGCAGCGAGCATCCGTATGCACGGATGATATCCTCTATCTGCCACATATATAAGAGGTATTCTGCAATACTCGTCTTTCTTAATTCTTGTGCTACAAACATTTTTACTTTGAAGTTTGAACTATAAACTTTTAACTATCAACTTTTAACTCTAAGATTAAAAGCCTGGCAAGTGGTACAGATTGAAAACTGTGCCGAAGAGGGCGATGACAGAGAAGATGATGACCACGCTTCCTATCACCTTATTAATAATAAGGATGCCGTTGGTATCAAACTTTCCCCTCACCTTGTCGATGAGCCAGGTGAGACCGAACCACCAGAGCAGGGCTCCGAAGACGATGCTGAGATAGCCCACACCCATTTCGATCGGCATATCAGGCACCACGAAGGCAAACTGGGCAAAGGTGGCCATGAAGAGGAAGACGATGAGCGGATTGCTCAGCGTTACCAGGAAAGCCGTGATGGCATTGTGGGTAAGGGTACCCTGCTTGTTGCTACTCTGGTGCATGTTCTTGGTAGGATTGCTCTTGAAGCAATAGATACCGAAGATGAGGAGCATTACGCTGCCGAGAATCTGGAGGATGAACTTGTTCTGCGAATTGTTCACGAAATCCATCACGAAGCTCATACCCAAGCCCGTGAAAAGCGCATAGACGATGTCGCTGCAAGCTGCACCGACACCCGTTACGAAACCATACCATCGCCCCTTGTTCAAGGTTCGCTGAATACAAAGGATGCCCACCGGACCCATCGGAGCCGAGGCAATCACACCGATAAGAATTCCCTTGAATACAAAGTCAAGGATGTTAAACTCTATTGGAAATGCTAAATTCATTTTCTCTATTCCATTTTGCCAGTATCCCAACCGACTAAAAATACAAAATCTAATAACAGCGGGCAAAGTTACAAAAAATCGGGCACATCTAGTAATTTTTTGGGTTAAACTTTCATTTTAGCCCCTCTTTTTTTCTTAAGACGTAAGTTTTATTTGATTTCGGTTAAAAAAAAAGAAGAAATTATACTTTTTTATATAACAAATAGCCACTATTTCAAAACTATTTCTTATCTTTGCAAAGAATTATAATTAAAAACAATTCTAACTAATTTAAAATAAAGACATGACAGAAAATGCAATGAAGCCATACGTAATTGGCTTGGACCTTGGCGGTACTAATTCAGTGTTCGGCATCGTAGATGCACGCGGTGACATTAAGGCTACAACAGCCATCAAGACTGGTGGCTACAAGACAGTGGATGAATATGTAAAAGCTTCTGTAGAGGCTTTGCAGCCTGTGCTTGATACCATCGGCGGCATCGAGAAGATCAAGGGTATGGGTATCGGTGCTCCTAACGGTAACTACTATACAGGTACCATCGAGTTCGCTCCTAACCTTCCTTGGGCTCACGATGGCGTAGTGCCATTGGCTGATCTCTTCAGCAAGGCTTTGGGTATTCCTGTGGCTTTGACTAACGATGCGAATGCGGCTGCCTTGGGCGAGATGACTTACGGTGTGGCTCGTGGTATGAAGAACTTTATCGACATTACTTTGGGTACTGGTGTAGGTTCTGGTATCGTTATCAACGGTCAGATGGTTTACGGTAGCGATGGTTTCGCTGGTGAGTTGGGTCACGTAATCGTGGTTCCTGGCGAGGCTGGCCGCGTATGCGGTTGCGGCAGAAGAGGTTGTCTGGAGACTTACTGCTCTGCTACAGGTGTGGCTCGCACAGCACGCGAGTTCCTGGAGACAAGCGACGAGCCTTCTTTGCTCCGCGAGATGAAGCCAGAGGATATCACTTCTTACGACGTGAGTGTGGCTGCCGGCAAGGGCGATGCCTTGGCTAAGCGCATCTACGACTTCACTGGTAAGATGCTGGGTGAGGCTTGCGCTAACTTTGCTGCCTTCTCTGCACCAGAGGCATTCGTATTCTTCGGCGGTTTGACCAAGGCTGGTGACTTGCTGATGGAGCCTTTGAAGAAGGCATACGATGAGAATGTACTGAAGATTTTCAAGGGCAAGGCTAAGTTCCTGGTATCAACTCTTGATGGCAGTTCCGCTGCCGTTCTCGGCGCCAGTGCCGTGGGTTGGGACTTGTAATTCCCATCTGATAATCTGATAATCAGATAAAAATATAAAAAATCCCAGGTGATGGTGAATCGCCTGGGATTTTTTATATCTCCTATCCTCTTTACAACTCCAGGAAGTTCTTGACGATGGTCTTGCCTTCCGGCGTCAACACGCTTTCGGGATGGAACTGGATGCCATGGATATCATAGTTCTTGTGCTTCAAACCCATGATGCAACCGTCATCACTCACGGCGGTGACATCCAGGCACTCGGGGAAATTCGTTCTATCTACTACCCACGAATGATATCTTCCTATCTCGATTCGCTTCTCCATGCCCTGGAATATCGGGTCGATGCCAAACTGGGTGCATGGGGTGGCTACACCATGATACACCTCCTTGAGGTTGGTGAGCTTGGCACCAAACGCCTCGCCTATCGCCTGATGACCCAGACATACGCCCAGCATCGGCTTGATGCCTGCATACTTCCTGATGACATCCATCAACAACCCCGCCTCGGATGAGATTCCCGGACCCGGACTCAATATGATCTTATCAAATGGCTCCAACTCGCGGAGCTGAAACTGGTCGTTGCGATATACCGTAACGTCCACGCCCAATTCCTTCACCAAATGTGCCAGATTATAGGTGAAGGAATCGTAATTATCTATGATTACTACTTTCATCTTCATTATTTATTATTGATTATTTATTAGTGATTATTCCTCACTAATCATTAATCACTAATCACTACCTAAAGCTTCTCTGCAATATGAATCGCCTTGGTGAGGGCGCCCAACTTGTTATTGCACTCTTCCAACTCATACTGGTCGTTGCTCTTCGCCACGACTCCACTTCCTGCCTGGAACCAGAGTTCGCCATTGCGGCTGATGAAGGTTCGGATAACAATCGCCTGGTTCAAATCGCCATTCAAGCCGATGAATCCGATGCAACCGCCGTAGGCTCCACGATTATGAGGTTCCAGTTCGGAGATAATCTGCATCGCTCTCACCTTTGGCGCACCGCTCAGGGTACCGGCTGGGAATGTATCGATGAACTCCTTGATGTGGTCGGCATCCTGATCGAGGGTTCCGCTCACACGGCTCACCAGGTGGATGACGTGGCTATAAAACTGCATATCCTTATAGAAATCTACCTTCACACCATGGCAGTTGCGGCTCAAGTCGTTGCGCGCCAAATCTACCAGCATCACGTGCTCGGCATTCTCCTTCGGGTCGTTGCGGAGGAACTCGGCAGCCTTTCTATCCTGCTCCATATCGCCTGTGCGACGGGTGGTTCCTGCTATCGGGTCAATAAATGCCTTGTCGCCCACGATGCGGTTGTGGGTTTCAGGAGAAGAGCCGAAGATGCGGAATCCGCCGAAATCGAAATAGAAGAGATATGGCGATGGGTTGATGCTGCGCAGGGCACGATAGAGCTTGAAGTCATCGCCCTCGTACTTCTGGACGAAGCGGCGGCTGACAACAATCTGGAAGACATCGCCCCGCAGACAGTGCTGGATGCACTTGCGGATATTTGCCTTGTGCTCCTCGTCGGTAAGGGTAGAAAAGGTATCGCCCACCGGATGGAAATCATAAGGCTTCACATTCGCCTTGTTCACGGCCTTGAGCAGGGCATCGAGCTCAGGAAGTGAAGAGTGAGATTCTTCACCCTTCACTCTTCGTTCTTCACTCTCTTGAAGCGCAATCAGCTCCATTGTATTATTGAAGTGATCGAACACGATGATGTCCTTATACATGATATAATAGATATCCGGCGCATCGTTCTTCTCCATGGTGGTATCCTTTACGGGGATATTCTCGAAATATCTCACGGCGTTGAAGGTGGTGAAGCCATAGAGTCCGCAGAATTCCTTGCCCTCTCCTTCTACGTGGAAGCTCTGGATGAAATCGTTGATGGCCTTGGAGATGGCGAGCTTGCAGTGCTCGCCCTTGCCCTCGCCGAAAGCAGGGAGCGTTTCCTTCTCTACGCTGCCATCAGGATAGGTCTTGATGACCTCGCCATGACTCACGGCGATGCTTGCCAGCGGATGAACGCCGATGAAGGACCGGGAGTTCTCGGAACCATGATAGTCGGAACTCTCCATCAGAGCCGACTGGGGATAAATATCTCTCAATCGCATATAGACTCCCACCGGCGTATAAAGGTCGGCAAGAATCTTGCGGGTTACTGTATGATAATTAAACTTTGCCATTTTAAAGAAATCTTTGCTATTAAAAGTTGCCGTATTCTCCTGCCATTTCCTTATGGCTCAAATACGTCTCCACATCCTTGTCGCCACGGCCTGAAACGGTCAGGACTACCACATCATCCTTCTTGAACTTCATCTTCTTCAAGGCAGCTACGGCGTGGGCGCTCTCGATGGCTGGGATGATGCCCTCCATGCGGGTTAACTCATATCCGGCATAGATGGCCTCATCGTCCTTAATGGCAAGCACATGACTTCTGCCTCTTGTTGCCAAATCGGCGTGCATTGGTCCAATGCCTGGGTAATCCAAACCGGCACTGATGGTGAAGGCTTCTTCTATCTGACCATCTTCTGTCTGCATCACCAGGGTGCGGGCACCGTGGATGATTCCCTCTGTACCGCAATGCATGGTGGCAGCGGTATAGTTGGTGTCTATGCCATGACCGGCAGCCTCAGCCAGATAAATCTGAACACGATCGTCGTCGATGTAATGATAGATGGTACCAGCTGCATTGCTTCCGCCACCCACGCAGGCGATGAGATAATCAGGATAATCGCGACCGATCTTCTCCTCCAACTGCCATTTCAGTTCCTCGCTGATGACGCTCTGCATCTTTGCCACGATATCAGGGTAAGGATGCGGACCCATGGTGGAACCTACGATATAGAAGGTATCCTGTGGGTGACAGCACCAGTTGCGGATGGCCTCAGAGCAGGCATCGCTCAGAGTCATATTGCCTGTGCGAACAGGGTTAACCTTGGCGCCCAACATCTTCATACGTTCCACGTTGGTATGCTGGCGCTCCACATCGGTGGCACCCATGAAGATTTCGCACTTCATATCCATCAGGGCGCAGACGGTGGCAGTGGCAACGCCATGCTGTCCGGCACCTGTTTCGGCGATGATGCGGGTCTTTCCCATCTTCTTCGCCATCAGAATCTGTCCGATGGTGTTATTGATTTTGTGTGCACCGGTATGGTTCAGATCCTCACGCTTCAGATAGAGCTGGCAGCCATACTTCTCGCTCATGCGCTTGGCATAATAGAGAGGTGAAGGACGGCCCACGTAATCCTTGAGCAGGGCATAGTATTCTTTCTTGAACTCCTCGCTCTCGATGATAGGCTTGTAAGCCTGCTGGAGTTCTGTTACACACTTATATAATATTTCAGGAACGTAAGCTCCTCCGAATTTTCCAAAAAATCCTTTATCGTCAACTTGATACATAATACTTTGAACTTTTTTACATTGAACTTTAATGTTTGAGTGCCTCGAAGAGTTCATCCAGTGCATGGTCTGGATTCATGGTTTCATTGAGCAATGTCACAAACTTACTGCCGATGATGGCACCGGCGGCGTTATCCTGCGCACTAGTAAGGGTCTGCTTGTTGCTGATGCCGAAGCCAATCATGCGTGGGTTGCGGAGGTTCATGCTGTTGATATGGTTGAAGTAAGCGAGCTTGGCATCGCCGAAGCTGCTCTGTGCGCCGGTGATGCTGGCGGAGCTGACCATATAGATGAAGCCATCGGTATGCTCATCGATGAAGCGAATGCGCTCCTCGCTGGTTTCTGGAGTAATCATCATGATGACACGGATATCGTACTTATCGGCGATAGGCTTTACTACTTTGAGATAGTCATCGAAAGGAAGGTCGGGGATGATGGTTCCGCTGACTCCGCTCTTTACGCAGCTCTTGAAGAACTCCTCGATGCCATAGTGCATGATGGGATTGAGATAGCCCATGAGAACGAGAGGAATATTGACTTCATCCTTGATGGCCTTGAGCTGACCAAAGAGGGTTTTGACGGTCATGCCGTTTTTCAGCGCCTTGGTACCTGCGCTCTGGATAACGGGTCCATCAGCCAATGGGTCGCTGAAGGGGATACCTACTTCTATCATATCGATGCCCTTGCGTTCCATCGCCTTGATTACATCGCCGGTACCTTCTAAGGTTGGGCATCCGGCGCAGAAATACAAGCTCAAAAGCTTGCGGTCTTTGTTGTTTGCAAATAATGCATTTATCTTGTTCATCCTGTGTTGTATTTTAAAATCGTTTTGTGTTACAAATGAGGCTTAACCCAAAGTCTTTATTGTATTTCTCTTGATTGTATTTCTCTTTATTGTATCTCTCTTTATTGTATCTCATTCAAGAACCCCTTGAGCTTCTCCACATCCTTCACTCCCGGCTTTATCTCGAAACGGGAGTTGAGGTCGATGCCGATGCATTTGGGATGATGGAAGGCATGGAGGCGGGATGCATCTTCCGGTCCGATGCCGCCACTCAGGAGGAATGGGACTTCGCCATCGTATTGCTCCAGAACCTGCCAATCAAACTGCTGGCCACTTCCACCCACCGTCTTGCATTTGGTGTCGAAAAGGAAGAGGTCAACAGCGCCTACATACTCCTTATATTTTTGAATGTCTGAGGCATCAGATACACTGATTGCCTTGATGATCTTGATGCCTGGTCGGATATCGGGATCGAGAGTTAATCTCAAATTCTCGCACATCTCCCGTGGTTCATTGCCATGCAGTTGGACATAATCCAAACGATAATTCACCACTCGTGTCACGATGTTCTGAACCATATCATCTACAAATACGCCTACTCGGGCTGGAGATTTTGCAGATTTTATATTAATATCCTCTTTAACGTAATCTGGAATGATGCCAGCGTGACTGCTCTGCATCTCCACGTAGCGAGGCGATTTCGGATAGAATATCATTCCTATCATATCAACGCCCAACTGGCTCACTTCGCGAATATTCCGGGCATCGCGCATGCCACAAACCTTTATTACCATTATTATTGTTATCTATTATTCTATCATTGAACTATGAATGCAACTAGCTTAATTGGGCGATGAATTCCGCCAGTGCCTGACCAGGATTCTCCTGCTTCATAAACTGCTCTCCCATCAGGAAGCCACGGAAGGAGGCCTCTTCCCGGAGCCTTTTTACTATCATGGGATCAGAAATGCCACTCTCGCTCACACGACATACATCCTTCGGAAGTTTCTCTGCCAAGCGGAAGCTATTCTCTACATCCGTAACGAAAGTACCCAGATTGCGATTGTTGATGCCATACATATCCGGTTCCAGTTCCGCATACTCGAAATCTCTTTCGTTATGCATCTCCAACAATACCTCCATGCCCAACTGGTGAGCCATGTTCATCAGTCCCTTGCACTCCTCTTTACTGAGGCATGCCGCAATGAGCAGCACGGCAGAGGCGCCGCAATATCTCGCCTGCAACAGCTGATACTCCTCTATCACGAAGTTCTTATATAATATAGGTATAGAAACCCCCACATGTCTTGCTTCCTGGATATACTCATCATATCCGCCGAAGTAATCTATATCCGTCAGGATGCTCAGAGCCGAAGCCCCGTTCTGCTGGTAGCTCAGCGGGATGATGCTTGCCTTTCCCGCCTCCTTGATCCAGCCCTTGCTAGGCGACTTTCGCTTGAACTCGACGATGATACCCGTATCAGAGCCCATCAGTGCCTGCTTCATGCTTCCTCCCATCACCTTTCCCCCATCCTCCTGCATCTTCTGCTCGGTGAGGGTTATCATCTGTCGTGGCTGGATAAAGCGCTTTCGCTGCTCTATCTCCATCTTCTTATGAGCCACTATCTCTTCTAATATATCAGCCATTTTTTACGTTTTTACCTTTTTACCTTTAAAAGCCCTTTTACCTTTATCTATTCAGCTCCACGAATTTCTTGAATGTGGCCAGAGCCTTGCCCGAGTCGATGCTCTCTCTTGCTATCTCCACGCATTCTTCGATGCTCTTCTTTCCCTTCTCCATCACCTGGATTCCGAAGGCAGCATTGGCGAGAACGATGTTCTTCTGGGCTGGGAGGGCGCGGTTTTCAAGCACGGCATCGAAGATTTCCTTCGCCTCTTCCTCAGTGGCACCACCCTTAATCTCTTCTGGCTTGGCTATCTCGAAGCCCAGATCCTGAGGCTTGAAGATGCGCTCGTAATTATTGGTGGTTACCTTGAAATCGCCGGTAAGCGAAATCTCATCATAACCATCGATGCTGTTCACGATGCCATAGTCGATGCCCAACTTCTGATATACCTGATTATAAAGGCGCATCTGGTCGAGATTGGCTACACCCAGCAACTGGCACGTTGGCTGACTCGGATTCACCAGAGGACCCAGGAGATTGAACACCGTAGGGAACTGGAGTGCCTTACGGATAGGGCCCACAAACTTCATGGCCTTGGCAAACAGCTGGGCATGGAGATAAACGATGCCCGCCTCGTTGATGCTGCGATTCAGGCGGTCGATATCATCCGTGAACTCCACGCCGTGGTTCTTGATGACATTAGATGCACCGCTCACCGATGTGGCTGCGTAGTTGCCATGCTTAGCCACCTTATAGCCGGCACCGGCGATGACGAAGCAGGATGTGGTAGAAATATTGAAGGTGTTCTTGCGGTCGCCGCCCGTACCCACTACATCGATGTAGCGGTCGCAGTCGAGGATGGCAGGAACGCCAGTGGCAAGGATGCCATCACGGAAGCCCAACAGCTCATCCACGGTGACGCCTCTCATCTGCAAACCGGTGAGCAGGGCCGTGATCTGCTCCTCTGGGAACTCACTCTGGGTGATACCGATGATAATCTCCTTGGTTTCCTCGCGAGAAAGTTCCTCGTGGTTCAACATTCTGTTTAAGATGTCCTTCATTTCCATAATCTTAATCTCCTATCTTTTATAACTTTTATTTTTTTTTGTTTATACTCCCATTTGCTTCAATCATACAAGAACCGCCTAGGGGATGGCAATCAAAATATGAAAAAGGGCCTGTCGTAAGTTACGGCAGGCCCTTAGTATATCAGTTTCATATCTATACACGGCTTCTCGACTCACGACTTTTTGAATCTTGAGTTACGCCACCACCATGCTGTAGATACGAATATTGTCATCATATTGAATTAACTTTATTTGTTATTAATCTTTTTATTGAATTTATTCAGTTGCAAAAGTACACTTTTTCTTTTAAACTACAAACTTTTTTATGAGAAATTTATCATTTCAACAGAAAAAAGTTATTTTTTGCCCCATATTGTAGACAAAGATTAAGTCTACACCTTATTATATATAGAAGATAATTGGGAAAAACAAAAAAGAAATGAAGAAAATTAGGGTAAAATGTAATAAAGGAAACTTCCCGACGTTATGATAATAGAGAAAGGATTTCAATATTAACAATTTAAAAGATATACGCCTATGAAGCATTTGTTTACTTCAGAAGAAATGAGACCGTCGGCAAAGACCATCTTTTTCATTAAGCAGTTGGCATACACCTACCGTGCCTTCAAGAAGAATGAATCTTGCAAGGCGTATTGGGTCAACTAGGGTCTAGGACCCTGACAAACAAAAAACAGAAAAACGATAAAGATGAAGACGATAGTTTCACCTTCACTCCTCTCAGCCAATTTCATTGACCTGAAGAGCGATGTAGAAATGATTAACAAGAGTGAAGCCGACTGGCTCCACATGGATATTATGGACGGCGTGTTCGTACCTAATATCTCCTTCGGCTTCCCAGTGTTAGAAGCCGTAGCGAAAACATGCACCAAACCGCTGGACGTGCACTTCATGATTCTGCACCCGGAACAGTATATTGAGCAGACAGCCAAGACGGGCGCCATGATGATGAACGTTCACTACGAAGCATGCACCCACCTGCACCGCACCATACAGCAGATACATGCTGCCGGCATGAAGGCAGGCGTTACCCTGAACCCTTCTACCCCAGTGAGCGTTCTGGAAGACATCATCTGCGATGTAGACATGGTGCTGCTGATGAGCGTAAACCCTGGATTCGGCGGACAGAAGTTCATCGAAAACACCATCCAGAAGACGGCACGACTGCGCAAACTCATCAAAGAGAGTGGCAGCCAGGCACTCATAGAGGTGGATGGCGGCGTGCAGGGAGAGACCGCCCCACGACTGGTGAAGGCCGGGGTAAACGTATTGGTGAGCGGAAGCTATGTATTCAAGAGCAAAGACCCTCTGGCTACCATCCATTCACTGAAGGAACTGGAGCAGATTGAGGATTAACACTTCAGAATCTTTCCATAGGATTTTCAAGTTCCTAGAATCATCTTCTGTTCTCAGAAAAAGAATCTTCTGTTCTCAGAAAAAGCAACAGGCAGCTTGCAGCTGGAAACATTTAGTCCAGCTGCAAACTGATATGATGCTCCTTGGCCATTCTGCGAAGGTTGAGGATTGCATAGCGCATACGGCCCAGACTAGTATTGATGCTTACATTGGTGGTCTCGGCGATTTCCTTGAACGACATGTCCTGGTAATATCGCATGTAAACCACCTCGCGCTGGTTGGCAGGCAAGAACATCATGAGCTTCTTCACGTCGCCCATAATCTGCTCACGCACCAGCTCGCGCTCCACGTAGCTATCTATCACACCGTCTCCCTTCAGACCCGACAGGTCGTTGTTGTTCTTCTGGTCAACGATGCGCTGATGCTTCTGGTCACGGTATCCATCAATGATGACGTTGTGCGCAATGCGCATGAGCCATGCACCAAACTTACCATTAGGTGAGTAGGCACCATTCTGGAGCTTGACGATGGCTTTGACGAAAGTCTCCTGAAAGATATCATTCGCCACTTCCTCATCGTGTACTACAAACATGATATAGGAAAAGAGCTTCACTTCGTTGTGAGCCAACAAAAGGTCAAAAGCCTTATTGTTGCCCTCGACGTAAGCCAAGGCCAATTCCTCATCTGTCATTTCATTCAGATTTCTCATTTCTTAAATATTTATTAGTATATTAAGTAAATGTCTAATCGATAGGCGAACAGTTTAATTTATTGTATGATTGATGTTAAATTTCGCTACAAAGGTACACTTTTTTATTAAAACCACCAAATTTTTACGGATAAAAAAGCGGCTTCTTGCATTTTTAACATTTCAAAGTCCCCTTATTCTAAATAAATTCATTATCTTTGCATCGGTGTATCTTCTTATCAGATAAGGACATAGAACCAACCTATTTAAAAACATATTTAGATAAACAGAACAATGAAAAAAATCTTTAAATTGTTGCTCATCGCCCTGCTGATTCCTGCCTGGACCAACGCCGCAGGATGGGACGAGGCGGAGTACAAGCGGATTGAACAGAGCATTCAACTGCCTGATTTGCCGCAGTCGGCAAAAGTGTATGACATCTCCAAGTATGGTGCCAAACTGTCGAATCCGGCAGCACAGAACCAGAAAGCCATCAACAAGCTCATCGCCCTGGTTTCGAAAAAGGGAGGCGGATGCGTGGTGATTCCTAAGGGTACCTGGAAGACGGGTGCCATAGAGATGAAGAGCCGCGTGAAACTGGAGGTGCAGAAGGATGCTATCCTGCAGTTTGTTTTCGACACCAAGCTCTATCCACTGGTACGCACCTCATGGGAAGGTCTTGCCTGCTGGAACTACTCGCCTTGCATCTATGCCTATAAGGCTACCGACATCGCCATCACCGGCGAAGGTACCATCGACGGAGGCGGAAACATGGAGACATGGTGGCCGATGTGCGGACACAAGAGATTCAACTACAAGGAGGGCATCACCAAGGAAGCACAGTGCCTGGGTTCGCGTGCCAAACTGCTGAAGCAGGCTGAAGACGGCGTGGATTTCGACCAGCGCAAGTTTGGACTGGGACAGGGATTGCGCCCTCAGCTCATCAACTTCGTACGCAGCGAGCGCATCCTCATCCAGGGAGTAAAGCTGCTCAACTCGCCTTTCTGGGTAATCCATCCATTGCTCTGCAAGAACATCACCGTGAAGGGCGTAACCATCTGGAACGAAGGCCCTAACGGCGACGGATGCGACCCTGAGGCGTGCGAGAACGTGCTCATCGAGGACTGTATCTTCCACACCGGTGACGACTGCATCGCCATCAAGAGCGGAAGAAACAACGACGGACGACTCTGGAACCAGCCATCACGCAACATCATCATCCGCAACTGCGAAATGCAGGATGGACACGGAGGCGTGGTAATCGGTTCGGAAATCTCGGGCGGATGCGAGAATGTGTATGCTGAAAACTGCCGCATGGACTCGCCTAACCTGGAGCGCATCCTCCGCATCAAGACCAACAACTGCCGTGGCGGATTGATTCAGAACATCAACATGCGCAAGGTGACCGTGGGTCAGTGTAAGGAAGCCGTGCTGAAAATCAACCTCGACTACGAGCGCAAGGAAATCTGCTACCGCGGTTTCGAGCCTACCGTGAGAAACGTGAGCATGGAAGACGTAACCTGCCAGAAGAGCAACTATGGTGTGCTCATCATCGGCAGAAACGAGGTAGAGAACGTTTACGACATCAACGTGAAGAACTGTACCTTCAACGGCGTGGTGAAGAAGCCTGTGCAGATGACCGGCAAGACCCGCAACGTGAAGTTTGAAAACCTGATGATCAACGGTTCGCTGATTCTCAGCAAGGCAGAACAGCCTTACCAGAACTATTCAGAGTGGCTCACCCACAGCGAGATGCATCGCACTCCACACCCATACAACCTCGACTTCAGTCCAAAGAAACCACGCTGGAGCTATGTGATGGGCATCGAGATGGAAGGCATGCTCGACACCTATTTATATTATAAGGACAAGAGCACCTTCAACGCCAAGAATGCCTTCAAGGGCACAGAGAGCACTGCCGACCACGAGAGCATCATCGAATATCTGAAGGAATATCCGGCGAAGATGATTGACGTGAAGGGAAACATCACCGGCTATAAATACGAGGATTTCAACCTCGACAACGTGCGCACGGCGAAGTTTATCCTCCGCATGCAGAACCTCTTCCCTAGCAAGGGAAACGAACTGGCACTGAAGACCCTGTTCAAGCAGCTCCAGAACCAGCCTCGCACCAAGGAAGGCGTTTACTGGCACAAGGCTATCTATGCCAACCAGGTTTGGCTGGACGGTATCTTCATGGGCCTGCCTTTCTACTGCAACTATGCCGTGCAGAACCTGAAGCCTAAGAAGGCGAAGAAGATTCTGGACGATGCCGTAGACCAGATGATCAAGACTGATTACCGCACATACGACGAGAAGACCCAGCTGTGGAAGCATGCCTGGGACGAGACTCACGAACAGTTCTGGGCTGACAAGGAGAACGGTAAGAGCCAGCATACCTGGGCGAGAGCCTTGGGATGGTATGTGATGGCGATGACCGAGTGCCTGGAGGCGATGCCTGAGGACTATGCCCGCCGTGGCGAGGTAATCGCCCTGCTGAACAAGGCGATGGAGAGCGTAGTGAAATATCAGGATAAGAAGACGGGCGTATGGTATGACGTGATGGACGTGAAGGATCCACGCAACTACCTGGAGAGCACAGCATCAAGCATGTTTGCCTACGTATTGCTGAAGGGTTACCGCAAGGGTTATCTCGGCGAGAAGTTCCGCGATGCCGGCGTAAAGGCTTACAAGGGCATCATCGACCAGTTTATCCAGGTAAACCCAGACAAGACCATCAGTCTTACCAAGTGCTGTTCTGTAAGCGGCTTGGGCCCTGGTCCTGGTCCATACGTCAAGAAGCCAAACTTCAAGCGTGACGGCAGCTTTGAGTATTACATGAGCGAGCCAATCCGTGACAACGACGCCAAGGGCGTTGGTCCATTCCTCTGGGCTAGCCTGGAAATGGAAATGCAGGGATTGAACAAGTAATTGCAGAGTTTTGAATACATCAATATCAAATGAATAACAAGAAGATATTAACAAGCATGGCAGCAGCACTCATGAGTGCTGCTGCTTTGGCACAAGCCCCTGCCTTTCCGGGCGCAGAAGGTCACGGAAGATATGTAACGGGCGGAAGAGGTGGAAAAGTAATCCACGTAACTAATCTCAACGACAAGGGTACCGGATCGTTCCGTGCCGCAGTAACAGGCAACAGTAAGAAGATCATCGTCTTTGATGTGGCTGGCGTCATTCCGCTGGCTTCCGACCTCACCATCGGAGCCAACACCACCATCCTAGGGCAGACTGCTCCTTCTCCGGGCATCACTCTGAGATATTACACGGTTCGTCCGGAAGACAACTGCATCATCCGCTTCATCCGTCTGCGCCGCGGACAGGAAAAGGACATCAATGATGGTGCTGATGCTACCTGGCAGCGCAACAAGACGGGCATCATCTTCGACCACTGTTCCTTCAGCTGGAGTATCGATGAGGTGGCTTCCTTCTACGACAACAACAATTTCACCATGCAGTGGTGTACCGTTGCCGAGAGTCTCACCAATCCGGGGCACTCCAAGGGAGCACATGGCTACGGAGGCATCTGGGGCGGCAAGCTCGCCAGCTTCCACCACAACTTCGTAGGACATCTCATGAACCGAGGTCCACGCTTCAATGGTGCCAGATACGGATGGACAGGCTATACCAGCAACAAGGATTACGATACCTATAAGTGGGAGAACCCCGTACAGGCAGAAAACGTTGACTTCCGAAACTGCGTGATGTATAATGCGCAAGGTACCTGCTACGGTGGTCCTGGCGGCGGACAGATTAACATCGTGAACAACTACTACAAGGCAGGACCTAGCCATAGCTTGAAGAGTAAAACCCTGAATGGCATCAAGGTAAGCGTAAGCTCCGGAAAGGAACGTGGCAGTCAGGACCGAATCACGCAAGTCACCGTATCCAGCAGCGGAAATTCCGACAAGAAGCATCCTGAGTACTACGAGATGACCAGCCGTTATTTCATCAGCGGCAACACCACAGAAACCACCAAGGGAACAGTTACCAAGAACCAGGACTGGAAGGGCGTGGTATACGACAAAGGTACTTACACTTATAATGGTGAGAGATATTCTGCTGATAAAAAGAATTTCTACGGAGATGCTGTAGCCCACCAAACCATTGACGGTGTTTCGTGCGTGAAGATCAAGATGGATAATCCTGCTCCTACGGGAGAGGTTACTACCCACTCTGCAGCCGAAGCCTTCAGCAAGGTACTGGCATACGGCGGAGCCTCGCTCTACCGCGATGAGATTGATGCACGCTACATGGAAGAGGCTAAGACCGGAACGGCACAGTATAAGGGAAGTATCACTCAGTCGCCAGGTATCATTGATAAGGTATCAGACGTAAACGGCTACACCGAATCTACTTTCGGCACCGCTTCCCGTCCTGCCGACTTCGATACGGATAAGGACGGAATTCCGGATGCATGGGAGCTTGCCAACGGTTTGAATCCAAACGATGACAGCGATGCCCTTACCTACTCGCTCGACGGCAAGGGTTACTACACCAACCTGGAGGTATATGCCAATTCGCTGGTTGAGGACATCATGAAGCAAGGCAATGCTGATGCAGAAAATAAGGTGGATGAATACTACCCGGAATGCAAGAATCCCACTGGTATCTCGCAAGTGATCTCCTCCTATCCTGGAGGAATAGCCAAAGTAACGTATTACAGTCTCAACGGCACTCTTCTTTCTGCTCCTCAAAAAGGAATCAACATCCGCAAGATGTTGTTTCAGAACGGAAAGACCATAGTGGATAAGGTTGTAAAGGAATAAAAGAGAAGAGGAATAAATAGAGAAAGAGGACGTAACCATCGGAATGATGGAGCGTCCTCTTTTTTATTGCAATATGATTAAACCTGAAAAGTCTAACTATTGATTAATTTTGGTATGAAGTCTAACTATTGATTAATTTTGGTATAATCAGATTACTTCACGAACTTCTTGCCGTTCTTGATTACCAAGCCCTTGAAAGAGCTAGAAACCTGCTGACCAGCCATGTTGTATGTCTTGCCATCGTTCTTGGCAGCAGCCTCGATAGAAGAGATGCCTGTAGATGTGCCAGCCTCATACTTGAAGCCGAAGAAGCCCATCTTAGTACCTGCAGCGAGTACATAGTATGTACCACCCTCAGCAACGCTGAATGTTACAGTACCATTAGACTTCTCTGCAATAATGTTCTCGCCCTTCTCATTCTGTGTGAACTCCTGAGAAGCACCATCCTTAGCTGGAAAATTATAAGAAGCAGGGGCTACCTCAGCAAAATCAGCATCCAGGATATGAAAACCCTTGTTTGCATTCAATTGAACTGCTACTGTTAAAGAACCTGCTTTTGTAGTCTCGAACTTGTAAGCGCAGCCAGTAGGCGCTGCATCAGACACCAACTTACCACTGTTCTTGCCACAAACGTAAGCACCGAAATCTGCATCAGCCCAGTTAGTAGTCTTCTTACCTGCCGCAAACTCAGCACCATCATTCTCCATATAAGTAAGAGTGATGTTTTCTACTGATGTAATCTGATCGCCAGCCTTTACGTTGTCACCTTCCTGCACTGCATAAGTGCCCTGAGCGTTCATACTTGCTGCCATAGCGACAGCTGCAATAAGAGTAAAAAATTTCTTCATAATTTTTAAAGTTTAAGTCGTTTATATTGTTTTTATTGTTTAATTTGTAATATCTATATATAAAATAGGTATGAATATCTAAATTAAAATAGGTATGTACGTTTAAGTATTATTTTGTAATTGTTTACGGCAGCAAAAGTAATCAATTATTCGCCACTAACCAAGAAAATGAACTGAAAATCTCCGAGATTTTGCGAAAACGTTTACGTGAAAGTATCACTATCCAACTCTTGTCTATCCCAAATAATATGCGTACTTTTGCCACCGAATAAACAAGTTCACAACTTAACAAACAAGTTCACAACTTATAAACAAGATTTTTAATAGACCTAAAAGAATATAACAGATGAAAAGAAATCTACTAAGATTCGGGCTTCTATGCCTGATGATGGTCTTTGCTTTCATAGCTAAAGCACAAGACGTTACGGCAGAATGGAATTTCAAAGCCAATTTGCCAGAAGGTATCCAAAGTATCCAGGTAGAGAAGAGCGTAACCGCTATCGCTTCTACCGTGGAAGGTATCGAAATGACCGTGGATGCAACCAACGGCAAGTTGAAGGGCCGCTCTGCCGATGCCCAGATCAACAAGGGAACCATCCTGAAGGTTCCGGTGAAATCATCCAGAGACATCGTTACCATCATGAACTATGGCAACGAGAAGTATCGTGCTACTTTCACCATCGGTGAAACAACTTCGGCTGATGAAATCATTGAGCACAATGCTACTGTAGATGAAGCAGCTCAGGGTTTCGTACAGATTGAAGTAGCAGAGAACGGTTACTTCTACGGCATCAAGCTCGTTCAGGCAAGTGCCTTGCAGGAGAAGACACTCTACTCTACCGATTTCACCAACTGGGAGGCCATCGACCGTGCCAAGGCTACCGACGAGGTGGTAAAGGTGAAAACCCTCTACAGCAAGGAGGAACTCAGCTTTACATTCAATGGCGTGGGCGTTTATCCAGCAGGTACCAACTCGAAGTTCCCAGAAATTACAGGTTTCATGCAGACTGCCAAATACACTGGCGAATACAAGACTGCAGAACCTAGCGTGGTAACATCTCCATTGGCTAGCATCACCAAGATTACACTGCACCAGGCTGCTACCGGCGGCAAACGTGGTATCAAGGTATCTGTAAAGGGTGACGGCGATGAAGACTGGGTAGCAATCCACAATGTAGCTATCGCAAATGCGAAGGGCGAGGACCTGACACTCGAGGTAAACCGCACCAATTGTCAGATTAAATTCGAGAACTTTGCTCTCGGTCAGAACGCTTACGTTACCGACCTCGCTATCTATGGCAATGTAGATATGAGCAAGGCCCCTATGCTCGGCAGCTTCCTGCTCAACGGCGAGAAGTATCATGCAGCCGACCTCTTCGCAGAGGATGCTTCAGGCAAGCAGGTGGCTACAGTTCTTATCTCAAAGAAGGCAAACCTCATCTCTGAAACCAATCCTCTGACAGAAATCACAGCAGACAACGGAAACATCAAGAGCATTACTTATGCTACAACAGGCGAAGGTGCAGAGCAGAAGACCGTAGCTACCCTCGTGGTAGAGGCAAACGGCGACGAGGCTACCTACGAACTCACCGTAGGTTTCAAGCCAGACTTCACCCTTACCTATTATGATGTAGATGGCAAGACTGTTCTCGGCACACAGGCTGTGGAGCAGGATGCAGAAATTGAGAAGTTCCTGGACGGAACAACAGAGAAAGTGACCGTAGCCGACGGCAAGAAGTTCCGCGGCTGGGCTAGCGACCAGAAGAAGGACAGCCAGAAGTTCACCGCTTCTTCTGTCATCACAGAGAACACATCACTCTACGCTCTGGTAACAGACATCGAGACAGCCAGCGGCACAGCCCGCTACGACTACGACCTTCAGAAGGAAGGTTTCGACATCAACGACCATGAGGCTATCGAGGTAGAAGGCGGCAAGTGGCACGATGCTACTCACGGCTGGACATTCAATGCCGAGAGCAAGGTGAAGGTGCTGATGGGCGGCAAGGGTTACATCAAGGTAGCACTCTGCCAGTATTCAGGCACAGGCAAGATCATCCTCTCAGACCCTCAGGGTAATGAGGTGGCAAGCATCGACGCCAAGGCTAGCAAGGACGGAAACTCAGGCATTCTCCAGAACCCATCAACAGAGAGCGGCTTCTATACCCTCTCATTCGAAGGCACAGCTTATATCCACAACCTCAGCATCGTGAACATGACTGAGCCTGCCTTCGCACAGAACGGCAACTGGTACACCGTGAAGGCTGGCGACGTACAGAGCTTCATCACCACACTGGAGGTAGTAAACGGCACCAACGCTGCTGCCGATGCAGCCCGCTCGTTCATCTTCCTGCCTAACGGCACATACAATCTGGGCGACCAGTGTCTCACCAACATCAGCGGAAACAACATTTCCATCATCGGTGAGAGCATGGACAAGACCATCATCGTAAACAAGCCTGCTATCGAGAACGAGGGCATCGGTACCACCGCTACCCTTCTCAACACAGGTAACAACCTCTATATGCAGGACATCACCCTGCAGAATGCACTGGAATATTACAAGAGCGGTTCAGCCGGTCGTGCTGTCTGCCTCCAGGATAAGGGTACTCAGACCATCTGCAAGAACGTGAAGATGCTCTCTTACCAGGACACCTATTATAGTAATGAGCCAAACGGCAAGGGACAGTTCTACTTTGAGGATTCAGAGATTCACGGCACCGTGGACTACGTTTGTGGTGGCGGCGACGTATACTTCAACCGTGTACTCTTCGTAAACGAGAGTCGCAAGGAAGGCGAAAAGAACGGTGAGGATGTGATTGCAGCTCCTAACAGCAAGAGCGAATGGGGCTACATCTTCAAGGATTGCACCATCGAGAACAAGGCAAAGGCATTCAGCCTTGGACGCTCATGGAACAACATCACCCGCCTTACTTGGCTCAACACCACCGTAAACCAGAAGGATGAGATTCTGAACGACGACAAGAAGTTTGCTTATTTCACCATCAACGCCATGGGCGATGCGATGGCAGACAAGTTCCGCCTCGACGTATTGAAGGATGCAGAAGGCAACGTATTCTCTCCTGCAGAGAAGAAGGTAGTGTTCAAGGCATCAGACGGCAAGGTTTTGAAGGACGAGGAGAACATCATCCTCACTGCCGATGAAGCAGCAGCTTACACCCTGGAGAATGTATTCGGCGAGTGGGAACCTGCTAAGTTGGCAGCCCAGCAGACCGCAGGTGCAGCAACAGAAGTTGACGGCAAACTTTCATGGACAGGTGATGCACAGATGTACATCGTATTGAAGAACGGCGAGTTCTTCGCTCTGACCAGCGAAAAGAGCCTCGACCTCGAGGGTGCAACAGGAACATTCACTATTCGTGCTGCCAACGAGATGGGTGGCTTCGGCGAGGTGACATCTGTAGCTACAGGCATCAAAGACATCCACGCTGCCACAGAAAACGGTGCAGCCGTAAAGACTGCCATCTTCGCAGTAAGCGGCACACAGCAGAGCCGTCTTCAGAAAGGCATCAACATCGTGGTAAAGACCCTGACAGACGGCAGCAAGGAGACAACCAAAATGATTGTGAAATAATCGCATCATGAAGTCGGAAAGCTGAAAGAAAGAAGTAGAAATCTCAGGTAAGATCCTGAAAACTTCATCCCCTAAAGAATAGCTCCAAAAAGGCATTCTTTAGGGGATTTTATGTTAAAACACACATTTTAGCAAACGTTTACGTAATGTTTTCGCAGATTTATACAACGTAATTCATTTTTTTTATCTAAATTTGCACACGGAAATAATAACCCGTGCATGAATCGATGCCACAAAGGCAGACATTTTTTGCATAGTAGTTTTAATCTACTTAAATGTATAAATCGAGATTAAGAAACAAATTTTTAATAAGTATAATCTAACCTTATAAGTGTATGTCTGGTAATTATAACAGAAAAAAGATTGCGCTTGCAGGTGCGCTCATGTTCATGGTAACAAGCGTCTCAGCGCAAACGGTAAAGGGAGTTGTTACTGACAATACGGGCGAGCCAATCATCGGCGCATCTGTCATGGAGGTAGGTGTAGCTGGCAATGGTGGCGTGACCGACATTGACGGTAACTTCACAGTAAACTTAAAAGGCAAAAGCAAGAAACTGAAGATTTCATACATCGGTATGAAAGCGAAGGAAGTAAGCGTTGCTGGTAAAGAAACGATTGACATCAAGCTCGAGGATGACAATACCACCCTCAATGATGTGGTTGTAATCGGCTATGGTACAGTTAGAAAGAAGGACCTCACAGGTTCTGTATCTTCTATCAGCGACAAGCAGATTGCCAACATTCCTGTATCTAACGTAAGCGAGGCGATGACTGGTAAGATGGCGGGTGTGAACATCACCACCACCGAGGGTTCACCAGATGCTGACGTGAAGATTCGCGTGCGTGGTGGTGGTTCTCTTTCACAGGACAACTCTCCACTCTACATCGTAGATGGTTTCCCAGTAAGCTCTATCAGCGACATCGCTCCTAGCGAAATCCAGAGCATCGACGTATTGAAGGATGCTTCCTCTACAGCCATCTATGGTGCCCGTGGTGCCAATGGTGTTATCATCGTTACAACCAAGAGCGGTTCTGAGGGTAAAACTCAGGTAAACTTCAATGCTTCTCTCGGCTACAAAAAGGTATCCAAGTTGGTGAAAACTATGTCTCCATACGATTACGCATACTATCAGTATGAGTTGGGTAGCACCGACTATGGTAACTACAACGACCTCGACATCTGGAAGTCTATCGAAGGACGTGACTATCAGGATGAGGTATTCGGCCGTACAGGTAACCAGAAGCAGTATAACGTGAACGTAAGCGGTGGTACCAAGGATATCAAGTATAACATCGGTTTCTCTCACAACGACGAGAAGAGCATCATGCAGGGTTCTGGCTATGCCAAGAACAATGTAAACGCCAAGATCAATGCCAACCTGAACAAGTGGTTGTCTCTCGACTTTAATGGCCGTATGGCTTTCACCAAACTGGATGGTTTGAATGGTGGTGCCGATACCAACGAGTCGAGTGCAGCAAACTCAGTTGTTGCTAACACCGTAAGATGGAACCCGGTAGAGCCTCTCTCCGGCACATCAGACGATGATGAGGAGAACAGCACATCTACACGCCGTAACCCAACAGAGCGTATCACCGATACCTATAAGTATCAGGAGCGTTTCCAGCAGAACTACAACGTAGGTTTGAACTGGAAGCCATTCAAGAATATCACATTCCGTTCTGAGTTCGGCTATGGCTGGAAGTACAACAATACCGACCAGGTTTGGGGTTCTAATGCAACCACCAACTCTAAGTATGGTTACAATGGTCAGCCACAGGTACAGTTCGTACGCCTGGAGAACAAGAACTGGCGTAACGCAAATACATTGACTTACGACAACAAGAAGCTTTTCCATGGTCGTGACCACATCAATGTTTTGGTAGGTCAGGAGTGGAGCAGCAGCCAGGACGTAACCCGTACCAATACTTCTGTAGCCTTCCCTACTTCATTCACATTGAACGAGGTGTTGGCTAACACAGCAGCAGGCACAGCTCTTCCAAACGAGGGTGATATCAAGGCAGAGGAGAACATTCTCTCTTACTTCGGCCGAATCAACTATACGCTCAACGACAAGTATCTGGCTACCATCACCGTTCGTGCCGATGGTTCAAGTAAGTTCGGCAAGGACAACCGTTGGGGTATCTTCCCATCAGCAGCCTTGGCTTGGCGTATGTCTGACGAGGAATTCCTGAAGGGTGCTTCCAGCTGGCTTTCTAACTTGAAGGCCCGTCTGAGCTTCGGTACAGCAGGTAACAACCGAATCAACTCTGGCTTGTTGACTACCACCTACTCTATGGCAGACAACACATCAAAGGCTCCATTCTTCGATGAGAACAGAGCTTCGATGCTTGAGCATGGTAAATATCTCTATAATCCAGACTTGAAGTGGGAAACCACAGTGACCCGTAACTTCGGTATCGACTACGGTTTCTTCAATGGTCGCCTCAGCGGTACATTGGACTTTTACTGGAATACCACCAAGGACCTTTTGATGCAGAGCATCATCCCTGCCAACACAGGTTACTCTTACCAGTTCCAGAACTTCGGTAAGACCTCTAACAAGGGTGTTGAGTTGGCGCTCAATGCTGTAATCGTAGACAAGAAGAACTTCGGTTTGAACTTCAACTTCAACATATCTTACAACAAGAACAAGATTGATGAGTTGAACATGGAGAATCCATGGCAGAGCTCTAACTGGAGTGGTTCTACCATCGCCAAGTATGAAGACTTCCGCGTAGAGCAAGGCGGTCGCCTCGGTGAGCTTTGGGGCTACAAGAGCAATGGGTTCTACACCGTGTATGACGCAGCAACAGGCAAGGGTGACTTGGTATTGAAAGCCAACGGCACTTGGGCATTGGCAGAAGGCGTAAAGGACAACAGCTACAAGCTCTTCGGCGGTAACCTCTATCCAGGCGTTGCCAAGGTAGAAGTTGACGAGAATGGTGATGCAGTGAAGCAGCGTTTGGGCAACACCGTACCTACCACAACGGGTGGTTTCGGTTTCGATGGTCACGTTGGTAACCTCGACTTCAACCTGTTCTTCAACTACTCACTGGGCAACAAGCTGGTGAACGGTACCAAGCTTGCCAACTCATTCTATGCAGGTTCAGCCAAGAACTACAACCTGGTGGATGACTTCAACGTAGGCAACCGCTATACCTGGATTGACCCAGCCAACGGTAACAACATCGGTCGCCCATCAGCTAGCCTCATCGCAGAGTATGGTGGTGTAGAGAACGTGATGAACCGCTTGAACGAGATCAATGCCAACGCCAATATCTACAATCCAGCAGGCGTATCAACCATGCAACTCATCAGCTATGCTGTAGAGGATGCATCATTCCTGCGCCTGCAGAACGTAACAGTGGGTTACACCTTGCCAAAGAAGTGGGTAAACAAGTGCTACATGCAGAACGTACGCATCTACTTCACAGGTTACAACCTGCTTTGCTTCACCAACTACTCAGGCTACGATCCAGAGGTTGATACAAGTTCCAAGAAGAACCCAATGACCCCAGGTATCGACTATGCAGCTTATCCAAAGAGCCGCACCTTCGTAGGTGGTATTAATGTTACATTCTAAAAAATATAAGATAATAACAATGAACAAGATATTATATGCATTTGCATTGGCAGGCGTATTAGGATTGTCTTCATGCTCCGACTTCCTGGATCAGACATCTCCATCAGAGATGACTGCTGAGAATACCTACGCCTCACCTTATTATACCAATCTTCGCGTCAATAAGCTCTATGGTGGAATGGCTCAGGACCGTACCTACGCACAGGACCTGTCTATTGTATGGAACCTGAACAGCGACTGCGAATTGATTGACGGTCTTGGCAGCAATGCTACCAACACCTCAAGTGAACGTGGTAACATGAACTATAACATGGACCCGGGATGGAGCAAGATTAGCGGCGTATGGGATGCTGAGTATGGTATCATCGAGGATGCCAACCAGATTATTGAGGGTATCCGCAGCAGCGCTACATTAACAGCTGGCGGTGCTAACCAGAAGTCTATGGAGCGTAGCCTCGGTGAGGCGCTCACCATCCGTGCCATGGTTTACTTTGACCTGGTTCGTATTTTCGGTGATATTCCTTTCAAGGTTGAAGCATCAAAGTCTGACTTGAGCAACGCTTACCTGGAGAAGACCGACCGCGACGTGATCATGGATTCCCTGATGAACGACCTGGATGAGGCTATCGAGTACTTGCCATGGGCAGACCAGGCAACAGGCTATACCACAGAGCGCACAACCAAGGGTTATGCTCACGCACTCCTGGCACAGATTGCAATGACACGTGCTGGCTACGTGATTCGCGAGAAGGCAAAGGACGGATATGAGACTGCATCTTACAGCGATGCTACTTATCCAACACAGCGCCCTGGCGCAGCAGACCGCAAGGCTCTCTACGAGCGTGCCCTGAAGCACTGGTCTGCTATCATCAACGACAATACTCACAACCTCAACCCATCTTTCGAGAACGAGTGGTACTTGATTAACCAGCTCTCTCTCGACAAGACTTACCACGAGAACCTCTTCGAGATTCCTTTCGGTGAGAACGTAACAGGAGAGTTGGGTTACACAGTGGGTGTCCGCATGAATGGTGTTACAACAGAATATGGCTATGGCAACTCATCTGGTAAGATGAAGGTTACTGCACCTCTGCTCTATTCTTACGACAAGAAGGATACACGCCGTGACATCACCTGCGCCAACTTCGAAATCAAGCAGGATGGTAGCAACACCATAGAGAGCATGATCAAGAATGCTCCTTTCGGTATGTATGTTGGTAAATGGGATGCCCGCAAGATGAACAATACTTGGTTGCAGAACAACCTGAAGGCTACTGCCAAGCATACCACAGGTATCAACCCTGTAAAGATGCGCTATGCTCAGGTATTGCTCTACTATGCTGAGTGCATGAACGAGTTGGCAGGCAACCCTGATGCCAACTACGAAGGTTCAGCAAACGGCATGACAGCCCGCCAGGCTTTGGAAGCAGTTCACACTCGTGCCTTCAACCAGGCTGACAAGAACGATGCCAAGGCATACGTCAACAACATTGCTTCTGATAAGGACGCATTCTTCAACGCTCTCGTTCAGGAGAATATGTGGGAGTTTGCAGGTGAAGGTATCCGCAAGTACGATCTGATTCGTTGGAACCTCCTCGCAGAAAAGATCAATGAGTTCAAGCAGACTTACCTGGCTGAACTTGCAGACGGTACTTACCAGAAGACCATCTACTTCAACTACCTGGATGAGAAGAAAACCAAGATTGACTTCTCTAGCGTAACATGGTATGGTATTCCTGACGGAAAGACATCTGCTGACTACGATGGCAGCATCGACTCATTCGGTGCAGCTAAGTTGGATACAGGTTCAGATACACAGGTTGACGTAAACCTGCCATCTATCAGCAGCGGTTTGGTTGGCGATAACGTAGCAGTGAAGAACCGCTACCTCATGCCAATCGCTTCTACAACCATCTCTGCAACCAACGGTAAGATTCACAACTCTTATGGTTATGCAGACTAATTCATCTTTAATCAAAAAAGACAAGAAAATGAAGAGCATTAAAAACATATTGGGCACAGCATCTATGATGGCTTTGGCTTTATCGGCTACTTCTTGTACCGATGGCAATGACTGGGACGTAGATGGCAGCCTGTCAAGATTGTTCGGTCTCAACGGTGACAAAATCACCGTTGAAACTGCCGAAACATCAGCTACTGTTACATTCTCTGCCTTCACATCAAAAGCAGTTCCTTCACCAGAGTACTATGTATTCGAGGTAAGCAAGGACTCTCTTTACGAGGGTGTTGAGAATGCGAACATCATCAAATACGGAGAAGATAAGACCTTGACTTCTTCTCCTGTGGTTCTCGCTGGTCTCGATGGCGACAGCAAGTACTACATGCGTGTAAAGGCTATGTCTTCTACTGCTAACGAGTCTAAATGGGTTTACTACAAGGATGGTTCATCTTTCAAGACAAAGGCAGAGCAAATCTTCAACAATGTAGAGGCAACCGACCTATTCGAGGATCATGTTAACTTGAGCTGGACTCCAGGTGCTGATGTTACTCACATCACTTACGCCAACGCCAACGATGCAGAGAACATCCAGACTATCAATCTGACTGATGAGGAAAAGGCAGCTGGTAAATATACGCTTGCTGGCTTACAGCCAACAAGCACTTATAACATCATTATCTATAAGAATGACGTAAAGCGCGGTCAGTTGCAGATTACAACTCCTGCAGCCATGCCAGCAGCTAACTATAAGTATTCACTTTCCAGCGATGTAACAGTCATCTCTCAGACTCTCATCGATGAGATAGCAGAACAGGCTAAGGCTGCAGCAGGCAACGAGACAAACTATAGCGCAACTATCGGTATCCCAGCCGGTGCCAAGGTAGCTCTCTACGGCACAAATGATTCAGACGGTGGCAAGACCAACGTAACCATCCCAGACGGAATGTCTGTTACATTCTTCGGTTTGGCTGGTGGCGAGACTCCAACCATCACCCTCGACAAGAACTTCGATATTGCAGGTTCTCATGCATTCATCAAGTTCCAGAACGTGAAATTGGAAGAGAATGGTGCTGGCTACTTCATCAACCAGAGCAAGGCTTGTACCGTTAGCGAGTTCACTTTGGAGGATTGCGAGGTTAGCAATGTCAAAACATCATTCTTCCGCCTTCAGAATGCTGATGAAGCCAAGTCTATCGGCAAGCTGACATTGAAGAACAGCATCTTCACTAACCTCTGCGCAGGTTATGGTTTCATCCACGTTGACGCTGGTAATGGTGTTGGTCACCTCGACAATGTAGAGATTGACGGCTGTACATTCAACAGCATCTGTGTAACAGGTAAGGTATTCATCTTCAGCAAGAAGACAGATATGCAGGACATCACCATCAAGAACAGCACATTCTACAACTGTAATGGTAACGGCCAGTACTTCGTTGACTTCAACGTTGACACATTTGGTCCAAATACATTCACAATTGAGAACTGTATCTTCGGTAAGAGTGCTGATGAGGCTACCAACAAGAACATCAGAAGCAAGACTTCAGCTACTGTAGCCAACAGCTTCAGAACAACAGACTTCTTCAAGGTGATTAAGGGCGTGAATGATACAGAATTCAGCTCTACCCAGTTGTTCAAAGACCCAGCCAATGGCGACTTTACCATCAAGGCTGGAACTTTGAAGGAAAAGGCTGGTGACCCACGCTGGTATGCAGTAGAGGATTAATCCACAAGGATTAACATCTCATATAAATTTAAGAAAAAGTGCAATGCTTATATGGAGCATTGCACTTTTTTTATTTTCTCTTATTCTCTATCTCATTTTTACAATTATTTTCTTGGAAGTTACGAAGAAAAAGCGTATCTTTGCATCGTGAACACAAAATCGCAAAGATATGGCAAGATACATCAACCCATTCACAGACTGGTCGTTCAAACGAATCTTCGGCCAGGAATACAGCAAGGACTTGCTGATAGAATTCTTAAACCAGCTTCTCCTGGGAGAACAGCACATCAAGGATGTGAAGTTTAAGGACAAAGAGATGTTGCCAGAAACAAAAGACCAGCGAGGAATCATCTACGACGTCTTTTGCGAAACTGACACAGGTGAGCACATTATTGTTGAGATGCAAAACAAGAGTCAGCCCTACTTCATAGACCGTTCTCTTTACTATGCATCAAAAACGATAGTAGATCAAGGCGTAAAAGGACGATGGGATTATCATCTCACGCCTGTTTATGTAATCTGCTTCATGAACTTTAATGTAGATGAAAATACGCCAAAGAAGTTCAGAACAGATGTTGTGCTTGCAGATAAGGAAAGCGGAGAGGTTTATTCAAACAAAATCCGTTTTATCTACTTAGTGATGCCCCTTTTTAAAAAGAAAGAAGCAGAATGTACTACGTTTTTTGATTGTTGGATTTATAATTTAAAGCATATGGAGACTTTAGAACTAATGCCTTTTGAGGCTCAGCACAAGATATTCAAGAGATTGGCAGAAATCGCTGACTCCAAGACCCTGACAAAAGAAGAACAGGAGAAATATGATAACAGCATGATGGTCATGTGGGACAATTATGCAGCACTTGAGCATGCCGTTAACAAAGGCATAAAAGAGGGTATGGAGAAAGGTATGGAGAAAGGCATGGAGAAAGGCATGAAAGAAGGAGAAAAAAAGAAAAGCCTGGAAATTGCCAAGAAGCTTCTGACCTATAACACCCCTTTGGATATCATAGCTAATTCTACAGGCCTATCTATTGAAGAAATCAAGAAATTGAAATCATAAGAAATCTAGTGCAATGCTTATTTACTTGGAGCATTGCACTTTTTTGTTTCCTATTATAGTTCATAAAGATAAGGCTGATAAATTGCGTAATCGTTTTCGTGTTTTTTCTATACTGATTGCATCAGTAATCGAAAGAAAAGTAGTAACTTTGCCAAAAAGAAATTAAACCTAAAAAATATGAATAGAAAAATGATTAAAACCATCGTGCTCGCTGCACTCATGGCTGTGCCTTTCTTTGCCAAGGCACAAACTTTTGCCGGCATCACTGCTGAGCAGAACGCACAGAACACCCCTGCGGGTTGGACTGCAGTCAACTTACCTCAGTTGCCTGCTATCACTTCGGCAAATACGTTTAACATCAAGGATTATGGTGCCTCTACATCTGCTGCAGATAACACCAAGGCTATCCAGAAAGCTCTTGATGCGGTTCCTTCTACTGGCGGTATGGTCGTAATACCTGCAGGTACCTGGATGTTTGGAAGCACAGACCAGATGACCAGCAAGACCGAGGTGCTCAGCATCAAGGCGAAGACCATCCTCCACCTCTGCGCAGGTGCCACCCTGAAACTCGTGGAATATGGCAAGGCACCTAATACCAAGACTGTCTTCATCGGCGGAAAGAACAAGGGCAAGAACGTTACCGACGTTGTTATCGAGGGTGAAGGAGAAACTTCCATCATCGACGGTCAGGGCGCACGCTGGTGGCTCGCAAGAGAGAATGGTGAAACCTTCAATCCTGGTGCCATGATTCGCTTCGAGCAGGGCAAGCGCTTCTTGCTCCGCAACTTCAAGATTCAGAATACTCCGGGTGTGAACATCACCATCAGCAACAGCGGTAAGGCTAGCCATGCAACCATCCATGATGTAACTATCAGCGAACCTTCATCTGAAGCTGGCAAGGGAAAGGCATCTCATAATACAGATGGTATCTCTATCTGGGGTCCATACGTTAATATCTACAACTGTAACATCAGCAACGGAGATGACAACGTAGTTTGCGACAACGATGCACAGTATATCCATGTATGGAACTGCTATTTCGGAACGGGTCACGGAGCTTCTATCGGCAGCTTCACCGAAAACATCAAGCATGTATGGTTTGATCAAATCACCATGAACGGTACTACTGCGGGCATCCGCATGAAGACTGGTCAAGATGTAGATAAAACAACTAACAAGGTAACTCTCCGTGGCGGTGGCGAGGAAGACTGGAAGTTCACCAACTTCACCATGACCAACGTGAAGAATCCATTCTCTATCGACTGCTTCTACGACAAGAACTACAACAGCGATCCTGCCGTAGATAAGGCAAATGCAAGAGCTTTGGATAGCACTACCCCAACCTACACCGACATTCTGCTTCAGAACGTGAAGACTACAGATGTTTGCGATGGCAATGCCATCTTCCTGGTAGGTCGCCCTGAGAGCCACATCAAGAACGTGACACTCGACAACGTGCAGATTTCAGCCAAGAAAGGCATCGATATCCGCTTCGTAGATAATCTCGTGTTCAAGAACAACTCTAAGATTACCGTAAGCAGCGGTTCTATCTGGCTCAAGAAATTTGATTCTACCTGGGATGACCTGTGTGGTGCTACATCTACAGGTTCTACCATAACAGACACAAAGGGTCCTTTCACTTTGAACTCAAAGACTTTGACTGATAAGAAAGCCGGTTCTTTCAGCAATGGCTTCGCTATCAGCAACGAGAAGGGAAAGTCATACGATGTCGGTTCAGGTACTACTTATATCAAGTATAGCGCCAATCAATACACCATCATCATTCCTGATGGAGTAAAGATAACCAAGATGGATATTGAGGGTCGCAACAACTATTCTGATGCAGATGCCTATATCGGCGAGATTAATGGTACAAGCTATGATGCAACAGCCTATGCCTTCCCAAAGGACAAGAGCGTGAAGAACTATACAGTAGAGTTTAATTCACCAGTAGAACACACGCTTACTTTCACTCCAAAGGTAAAGCAGTGCATCTTGCAGTTCACGCTCTATACAGAAACATCTACAGGCATCAAGAACATCACAACCATCGCCCAGCCTGCCAACAACAACGTTTATGACTTGAGCGGCAGAGTGGTAAAAAGCAATGCCAAGGCGGAGGATCTGAAAAGCCTCAACAAAGGCATCTACGTATTCAATAACAAGAAATACGTAACAAAATAACTCGCTTAAAAATAATCAGTAACAATGAAAATAAAATCTCATTCACTCCTGTGCGTTCTCGCAACCATCGCTTTGAGCTCTCCATTCACAGCGATGGGAGTAAACGCACAGAAGGCTGCTTCACATACATGGAATCCGAACGTGAAGAACGGAATGTATCGCAACCCGGTGATTGACGCCGACTACTCTGACCCGGATGTATGCCGTGTGGGCAATGACTACTACATGACTTCCTCTTCCTTCCAGTGTTTCCCTGGTCTGCAGATTCTGCACAGCACCGACCTGGTAAACTGGGAGATTATCGGTGCGGCACTACTCGATGACTATCCTGTATTGCCAGAGTATCAGGGCACAGACTTGGACTGGCGCAAGAAAGTTCAGTATGGCAACTATGTGTGGGCACCCTCTATCCGCTATCACGACGGATGGTTCTACATCTATTGCGGCGATCCAGACCAGGGGCTCTTCATGACCAAGACACAAGATCCTCGTGGTCCTTGGGAGCCTATCACCTGGGTGATGAAGGGAAAAGGTCTTATCGACTGCTGCCCACTGTGGGATGAAGACGGAAAGGCTTATCTTTCGCATGGTTGTGCCGGTTCTAGAGCCGGCATCAAATCGGTGCTCTTCGTGGCTCCTATGTCACCAGACGGCACCAAGGTGATTGGGCCTTCACGCATTGTATATGATGGTCACGAAGACCAGCCTACCATCGAGGGTACCAAGTTCTACAAGCGCAATGGCTATTATTACATCATGAGTCCTGCGGGCGGCGTGAAGTATGGCTGGCAGGTGGAACTGCGTTCCAAGAATCCATACGGTCCTTACGAGGAGTATGTGGGCATGGCACAGGGAAAGAACAAGAAGGTGAACGGCCCTCACCAGGGTGCTTGGGTAGATACTCAGAACGGCGAGGACTGGTTCCTCCACTTCCAGGATAAGCATGCCTACGGACGTGTGGTTCATCTGCAACCAGCCAAATGGGTGAACGACTGGCTCGTTATCGGTGACGACAAGGATGGCGACGGCTGCGGCGACCCTGTTCAGCAATGGAAGAAGCCAAACTTGCCTTCAAGCGGAAACTTCCAGCCTAAGGAATCGGATGATTTCAACAGCATAGATCTCGGTCTGCAATGGCAGTGGAATGGTCCTTACAGTCAGTACTGGTACTTCTGCGATGCCAAGAACTCCAAGCTGCGCCTCTATGGCGTGCAGCAGGCTGCAGATGTGAAGAACCTGTATGATTTGCCAAACCTGTTGCTCCAGAAGCTCCCTACAGAGAACTTCACTGCCACAGCCAAGGTGAAGTTCATTCCTAACCGCACAGAGGCTTACAAGGAGAAAGATAAGGTATTGGGCGAAAGCGCAGGTATGATTATGCAGGGCATGGACTATGCAGCCCTCAAGTTTGTTGATACCAAGGACGAAGGTGTTGTATTGCAATATGTAACTTGTGAGAAGGCAGAAAAGGGAAAGGCAGAGAAAGTGGTGAAGCAAGTAGCCATCAAGACTAGCAAGCAACCACAGCCTTACACTGTGAAATATGCCGTAGATGACATCCCGTCATCCCGCATCACCACACAGGACGTATGGCTCCGTGTAAAGGTACACAGCAAGGGCATTGCCAACCAGATACAGGCCATCGCAGAATGGAGCTACAGCTTGGATGGCAAGAAGTTCATCAAGATAGGCAATCCGTTTACTGTGCGCGAAGGTAAGTGGATTGGAGCGAAACTCGGTTTCTTCAATACCCGCACAGCCAAGAAGAACGATGCAGCCTTCTTCGATATCGACTGGATTCACTTTGAAAAATAACGCTTCCCTCCGGATTCGTTATGATCAATGTATATATTTTTGGGAAATAAAAAATCCCCCTCACCGCAAATCAATGCAGCGAGGGGGATTAATAGTTATGAGTAATCTAAAATCTAATCCTTCTTTTCTTCTGTAGGCTCAGCCTTTGTTGTCTTCTTGGCAGGAGCCTTCTTGGCAGCAGTCTTTGCTGCAGGCTTCTTAGCTGAAGCCTTAGTCGCCTTCTCCCCACGGAGCTTAGCTACCTCTGCCTCAATCTTCTCAATCTTAGCCTGGAGACGGGTAATCTCCTTATCCTGCATCTCGATTTCCTGATCCTGGTTGGTAATGGTAGTCAGAAGTCCCTCCAACTGCTCATTATCCACCTCAGTAGGATAAAGGTTGTTTACTCGGGAGATGAAGTCACCAAGGATATTCATATAGTTGGTGAATGCATCGAATGGGCTAGAATAGATGCCACGATCCAAACCTACGTTGCTTGGCTTGGTGGTCATGAAGCGGAAGTTATTGCTTGCCTGCAGATAATCCCAGTCCTGATTGATTCGTGGGTCATTGGCAATGCGAACACGGTCGGCTACGCTATAGAGCTTGTTGAAAGCCTCACGCTGCATCGGGTTACCGAGCCAAGAGCTTACATCGCGCTCCTCATCTACCCAACTCAATGTATCAGGCACGTTGATCTCGCCTACAGACTTCATCTTCTGGCAAATCTCTGTAGGAGTAGAGAAGGTGATGCCACGATCCTTAGCACACTGAGGCAAAGCCTTCATAAACTCGAGGATATTGCTTGACAGAGGCTGAGCGATGCCCAAAGCAGACAACTCCATGAAGATATTGATTACCTGCTCCTCCTGTGGAGTGGCAGCAATTTCGTTCATGTAGTTATCAGCGAAGAGTGGATAGCCCTCCCAATCGCTGTTAGAGAAGCGGAGAGAGATATCGTCGCTCAAACGGATATCACGGAGCAAGAGCTTGAGTTTTGGATTCATCGCACAATGATAAACATAGTGAGGTGACTTCCAACCCAACACATGCTTGGCACCCTCGGTAAGCATACCGATGAAGCCCATATCAGCTACCTCGGCACCTATCTCATCGCTATAGATGAGAGAAGAATTACGGAGCACAGTAGGCTTCTTGCCGAAATATTCCTCAATTTTGGTGCACTGGCGCTCTACCTCTGACTTGAAGCTCATCTCGTTGACCAAGGAAGCAAGACCATGAGAATAAGGCTCTGCAAGGAACTCCACGCAACCGGTCTTATTCAATTCCTGCAACTTCTCCAATACCTGAGGAGCATGGAGCTCCAACTGCTCCATACCCACACCAGAGAGAGAGAAGGCAACCTTGAAGTACTGGCCGTTCTTCTCTATCATTTCCTGAATGGCATTCAAGGCAGGCATATAGGAACGCTCCGCAATCTCATTGATACTACGATCATTCTCATAATCATCATAGTAATAATGATCAGTACCGATATCGAAGAAGCGGTAGCGTTTCAGATGGGTAATCTGATGTATCTCGAAATATAAACAAATTGTTTTCATAATTATTAATTATTAATTTTTGATTATTAATAGCCCACTATTTCCATCCCAAAGTCTTGAGATAGAGGTCCTTGATGCGGGCTCCCACTTTCTCCCAGGTAATCTGGTCTACCTCTTTTCTTCCTTCCTCCGAGAGATAGTCGAACAGGCTCTCGTTATGACAGATGCTGTAAATAGCATCAGCCAAAGCATGGATATCCCAGTAATCCACCTTGATACAGTTAGTAAGGATTTCTCCACAACCACTCTGCTTAGAGATAATGGTAGGTGTGCCACACTGCATCGCCTCCAGAGGAGAGATACCGAAAGGCTCACTCACAGATGGCATCACATAGACATCGCTATCCTTCAGGCACTCATATACCTGCTTACCACGCATGAAGCCCGGGAAGTGGAAACGGTCGGCAATGCCTCTTTCGGCTGCGAGATAAATCATCTGGTCCATCATATCGCCCGAACCTGCCATGCAGAAACGCACGTTGCGGGTACGATGCAATACCATATTAGCAGCCTCAACGAAATACTCAGGACCCTTCTGCATGGTGAGACGTCCCAGGAAGGTTACCACCTTCTCCTTACCCTTATGGTCTGGACGTGGGATATCCTGCCACTCCTGCTTCAATGGATACACTGCATTGTGCATGGCGAAGCACTTGCGTGGATCCTGGTGATACTGGTTAATCACGGTCTGGCGGGTCAACTCAGATACACACATGATGCAGTCGGCATTGTCCATACCATCCTTCTCTATAGAATACACGGTTGGGTTCACCTTACCACGGCTGCGGTCGAAATCAGTAGCATGCACGTGGATGCACAGAGGCTTGCCGCTCACTCTCTTGGCATGGATGCCGGCAGGGAATGTCAGCCAGTCGTGGGCATGTATAATATCAAATTCTTCGCTACGGGCTACAACGCCAGCAATGATGCTGTAGTTGTTGATCTCGTCGTGGAGATTAGATGGATAACCACCGGCAAAGTCCATACAGCCGAGGTCATTCACATTCATATAGTTAAAGTCGGCATAGATGTGGTCACGATAGCGGAAATAGTCATCAGGATTCATGATGTTGCCCACACGCTGCTGCACATAGTCACGATTGACGTCGCGCCAGGCGATAGGCACACTGTTCATAGCCACAAATTTACATGCACTGCGGTCCTCATCACCGAAAGGATGAGGCAGGCACAGTGTAATATCAACATCACCCTGGGCATGCAAGCCCTGAGTGATACCAAAGTTGGCAGTAGCCAAGCCACCAAATACATGAGGAGGATACTCCCAGCCAAACATTAAAACTTTCATATAGCGTCCTCCTTATATTAATATTGATACTTTTCTAGTAATTCGAGTGCACGGAGTATCTCTGCTACGTTCATAGCAAAAGATATGGCACCACGACCAGAGAATGGTGGATTGCCATCGAAGAGCTCGCTGATGGTACCGAGGCAGTGATAAGACATCTCATCCTCATAACCCACCATCTGACGCTCTACGAAGCTCAAGCGAGTACGCTTGTACAGCTTCAAACTTGCCTCCATGTAGAAACCGCCGAGCCATGGCCATGCAGTACCCTGGTGGTAAGCATAGTCGCGCTGAGTCTGAGGACCTACATAAATAGGGTTATAGCCACCACTCTTAGGAGAGAGTGAACGCAATCCCTTAGGAGTCAGGAGTTCACGCGTACAGATATCGAGCACCTTCTTCTTCTGGTCTTGCGACAAAGGAGAATAATCAAATGCTACAGGGAAAATCATGTTTGGTCTAACACTCCAATCCATCATATTGCCATCCACGTAATCATAGAGATAGCCATACTCATTGAGGAATGTATCTACAAACGACTTCTTGGTAACCTCTGCGCTAGCCAGCAATTCCTGCTGTGCAGCCTCATCACCTGCGGTTTCTGCCAAGGATGCGCAGAAGCACAAGGCATTATACCACAGAGCATTAAACTCTACGATATAACCCGTACGAGGAACCACAGGGCGGCCATTGGCAGTGGAGTTCATCCAAGTCACAGCCTTGTCCTTGCCATTGGTATAGAGCAGACCGTTCTCCATCAGCTCCAGGTTAGGATGCTTGTTGTCCTGGATGAAATGAATTACGTCTTTGATAAACTGTCCATACTTCTTGTAGCACTCCTCCTTAGAGGTCTCCTTGGCATACTGCTGCAGAGCCCAGATAGCCCAAAGAGGAACGTCAGGCATCTCGATTTCCGAGATATGAGCAGTAAGAGGCTTGCCCTCCATAAACTCATAGTAACCACGCATGGCAGTCTTCATCACCAACTCAAAGTAGTCGTTCTCCTCGATAGAGAGGGTAAGACCCGGCAGAGAGATGAATGTATCACGGGCACGACACTTGAACCAAGGATAGCCCGCCAAGATGTATCGGTCGTCGTTCTTTTCACGTCGATGGAACTGATGCGCCGCATTCACCAGGCAATGGAAGAAATTATCACGTGGCGAACGCTCATCCACTTCTTCATCAAAGAGCTTCTTCAAGCTACTGGTCTTGATTTCAGAAGTAGAGGCAGCAAAGACGATAGTCTCACCCTTCTTGATACCCATCTCGAAATATCCTGGCACATAAAGGTCTTCATTAGAAGCATAACCTCTCTCCTGCTCCTTAGGATATTCCACGCCACGATACCAATCTGGGCAGAATTTAAACTCGTTCTTCTTAGAGAACTGCATATAGAGATCTGGATAGCCAGCATACATGCAAGTCTTGATTCCGTTGTCTACTCCAGAATAGTCACGAGATGCTGTGGCATTCTCATGTGTAAACTGGCGGACGCTACGGAAAGCCAAGAATGGACGGAAACGAAGTGTAGTGGCAGAATGACCATCAACCAGCGTATAGCGAATCAGGATTCTGTTCTCATAATGCTGGAAAACTACCTCTTTCTTGAGGACTACACCACCCACGCGGTAAAGTGTTGTAGGCACCTTATCGCAATCAAACTCACGAATGTACTTATGACCCATCGGACTGTAGTTGTTGCCTTGGTACTTGTGCAATCCGAGATTGAACTCAGCGCCATGCTGAATCACTGTAACGTCGAGCGAACTTAAGAGCACATGATTGTCATCGTCCAGTTCTGGAACTGGAACGACAAGCAGTCCGTGATACTTTCGTGTATTACAGTCTACAATCGTTGAGCACGAATAAGCACCCGAGCGGTTTGTACGTAACAACTCTTTTGGCAATGACTCTTGTAAATTAGTCATCAGGGCCTTTTCGAATTTTAGATAACTCATAGATCTATATTAAGGTTTTGAATTTTTGTTGACCATATTAATTGCATTCAAAGATACAACTTTTTTGCGTTATGACAAAAGAAAAGTCAATACTTTTTGGAAAAAAATGAGTTTTGTATGTTATAAAACATATTTTTACCCCTTTTTAGGAACGTATTTAATTTTTTTTGTGTAATTTTGCATCCAGAAATCCAAAATTGAACAAGTAAACATACTAGGATAATGGCCAAGAAGAAAGAAAGCAACAAGGAAAAAGCGGCTAAAGCAATAGCCAAACTATGGGGCGGTATCGAGGACGAACAGTTCGACTTACTGCTTGAGCATATCGAACTCAAAAAGTTCAAGAAGGGGGAACTCATCTATCAAAACGAGCAGCAGCCCACAGAAGCCATGTGCCTGCTCACGGGAAAGGTGAAGATCTTCAAGGATGGCATATCTGGCAAAAACCAGATTATCCGTGTCATCAAACCACTCGAGTTTTTCGGATTCCGAGCTTACTTCGCTGACGAAATCTACAAGACCGCAGCTATGTCATTAGACAATTGCGTGGTGGCTTCCTTCCCCATCGCTGTATTGATGAAGTTGTTGCAGAAAAGCTTCAACATTGGTCATTACTTCATCAAATACCTGAGCATAGAAATAGGAAAGTCGGATGATCGCACAGTGAACCTCACCCAAAAGCACATCCGTGCCCGCCTTGCCGAAGCCCTCCTGTTTCTGCTCGACTCCTACGGGTTGGCAAAAGACGACAGCACCCTGGATTGCAGCCTGAGCCGAGAAGACCTGGCAAACATTGCCAACATGACAACGAGCAACTGCATCCGAACCCTTTCGGCATTCGTCAGCGAGGGCCTCATCGAGACGAACGTCAGAAAAATCAAGATTCTCAACGAAGAAGAGTTGAAGAAGATTGCAGATATGGGATAAAGAGATAAGAGATTAGAGATAAATACAAAACGGCAATGTGCCATAAGTCATTATTAGCATGACTTATGGCACATTATCATATTATACCCTTAATCTTATACCGGTATCAGGAAGTTAATGACTTCCTGGATAGCAGTCACCTTATAAGGTCCCACTGGCGTATTCATCAATCTTCCATCAATGCCTATCAAGGCATGCGGATCAGCCTGCACCTCCACTTCGCGGGTACGATAAGGATGCACGCTCTTATGATTGAGGAACTTTCCCTTCACAAAGAGATAGATGCCTTCAAAGAGCTGCGTCATCTGCGGATGATAAACCACAGATACATCAAGCAGTCCATTATACGGCACGGCATTTGGCGTCTGCCCATAGCCCGATGCATTACCGATACACATGGTCATCACCCTACGCTTAATCACATCCGTATTGATATGGATGTTCATCTTGTAATCCAGACGCTGGAAAATCATCAGGATGAACGAGAGGATGAACGACAAGGTTCTGGAGCCGAAGGCATGATGAGTCTTGCGTCGCAAGTTCATGATATTGGCAATGAAGCCCACATTGATACAGTTCAGGAAATAGCGGATACACTTATCCCCCTTCTTGTTGGTATATCGGATGCAACCCAAGTCTATCTTTCTGATGCGGCGCTTCTTGAGCCAACCCACAGTCTGCTCGATATTACTGTCGTCGAATCCCCAGAAATGAGCGAAGTCGTTCATCAAGCCGTTAGGTATCACTCCCAAAGCCACCTGATCACGCTCTTCCTCGTTCATCTGCATCAGGCAATTCACGGCATCATTGAGCGCAGAATCTCCGCCAACAATCACTATCGTCTTATAGCCATTGTTGACAAACATCTTCACCAGACGCTCCACGCTTTTCTGGTTCTCGCTCTGCACAAAGTCGTAATCCACGCCTTGCTGCCTGAGCACCTTTTCTATCTTTTCCCAGCGCTTGTTGCTGCGCCAACCGCCTCGGGGACAGTAAAGAAGTCCCCATTTATTCTCATTAGCTGCCATGCTTTTTACTTTGAATTTTTAACTAATTCCATCACTTGATCCACTTTCTGTTCCATCGGCTGCAAAGCATCTATCCAATGGATAGTGAAGCCCCTTCGCTCCATGCCTCTAAACCAAGTCATCTGGCGCTTGGCAAACTGATGGATGGCTATCTCAAGACTCCGGAACATTTCCTCATATGTAGTCTTGCCTATCACGTATTCCGTAACAAACTTATATTCCAGCCCATAATAGAGAAGGTTTTCCGCAGGAATACCTTTATCTAACAGTGTGACTATTTCATCTACCATTCCTTCCTGGAGGCGCTGCTTCAATCTGCGGGTAATCTTCTCACGGCGCGCATCACGGTCGATACTCACACCAATGATGAGTGAATCTACAGCGGGGAGTTCACGCTCCGGCATCGGATGTTCCAGATTATGCGTCTCTATCTCGATGGCACGGATAGCCCGCTGAGCAGTATCCACGTCTGTGCGATTGTGCATATTCGATCCCGTTTTAGCCTTCAACTCTTGCAATATCACGGTGAGTTCCTCCAAGGATTTACCTGCCAATCTATCTCTAAGTTCCTGATTCTGAGGAACAGGAGAAAGACGGTATCCCTTGAGCACCGATTCTATATAAAGTCCGGTACCTCCACAAAGAATCGGCAGCACTCCTCTCTTCTGAATATCAAGATAAGCATCATAGAAGTCTTGCTGATATTCAAAGAGATTGTATTTCGTACCCGGTTCACAGATATCTATCAGATGATAAGGTATCTGCTTTCCATCAATGGTATAATCTTCCAAGTCCTTTCCTGTACCAATGTCCATACCACGATACACCTGGCGACTATCAGCACTGATAATCTCCGCACCCTGCGTGTTGCCACCCCACGACGCAGCATCCAAGCTGTTAATCCTGGCAGCAAGTGCAGCGGCAAGACTCGTCTTTCCGCTCGCAGTAGGACCCAATATGGTTATCATAGAATGTTTCATGCCGCAAAGATAAGGGAAATTATTGAGAAAACAAAATAAAACGAGAGGAATTTCTCACTTTATAACGTTATGAGCAGTCATTTGCGCGTTTTAGCACACAAGCACAAACCTGCATAGGCATAAAAACAAAAAGCCGCCCAGCATTAAAAATGCTAGGCGGCAATATCTTCTTAATCGTTAAGAGGCAACGAATTAACCGTTGTGCTTCTTCATGATCTTGATCAACTCAACAACCTTGTGAGAGTAACCAATCTCGTTGTCATACCAAGAAACAACCTTAACGAAGTTGTCTGTCAAGTAAACACCTGCGTTAGCGTCGAAGATAGATGTCAAAGCGCAACCCAAGAAGTCAGAAGAAACAACTGCATCCTCTGTGTAACCGAGTACACCCTTCAACTCACCCTCAGAAGCAGCCTTCATAGCAGCGCAGATAGCCTCCTTAGAAGCAGCCTTCTTCAAGTTAACTGTCAAGTCAACAACAGATACGTCCAAAGTAGGAACACGCATAGAGATACCTGTCAACTTACCGTTCAACTCAGGGATAACCTTACCTACAGCCTTAGCAGCACCTGTAGAAGAAGGGATGATGTTGCCAGCAGCTGCACGGCCACCACGCCAGTCCTTCATAGATGGACCATCAACAGTCTTCTGTGTAGCAGTTGTAGAGTGAACAGTTGTCATCAAACCTGTCTCGATACCGAAGTTATCGTTCAATACCTTAGCGATAGGAGCCAAGCAGTTTGTTGTACAAGAAGCGTTAGAAACGATCTTCTGACCATTGTACTTGTCAGTGTTAACACCGCAAACGAACATATCAGCCTGGTTACCGTTAGCGTCAGCCTTAGAAGGAGCAGAAAGTACTACGTACTTAGCACCAGCCTTCAAGTGCTTCTCAGCCTTGTCGTAAGCGAGGAAGAGACCTGTAGACTCAACTACGTACTCAGCACCAACCTCATCCCACTTCAAGTTCTCAGGATCACGCTCAGCAGTAACACGGATGTGGTTACCGTTTACGATCAACTCGCTCTTCTCAACGTCAGCCTCGATAGTACCGTCGAAATGACCGTGCATTGTATCATACTTCAACATGTAAGCCATGTAATCAACTGGGCACAAGTCATTGATAGCTACTACCTGTACTTCCTTTGCGTTCTCAGCCTCAACTGTAGAACGGAATACGAAACGACCGATACGGCCAAATCCGTTAATACCAATCTTAATCATTGTTCTTAATATTTAAATTAATGGTTTAAAAATATTACTTTTTGTTTCAAAGAACGCCCTCAAGCGAATCCGAAGGAGCTGATAACACCTTTTTTCTTCCCTATCAAGCTTTTTTCTTCTTTTCGAGCGCAAAGTTACAAAAAATTTTCTAACTTTGCAACCGGAACGAGTATTAAATAAGTTAAAAAAGGATGGCAATACTATAATATCGCCTCATTTTTTACACTTATTATGACATAGTGCTAACTCCATATTGCAAAAAAGAAGTATTAATAAAAAAAACGATTGAGATTATGGGCAAATTTTTAAATGATTTCAAGCAGTTCGCCATGCGAGGAAACGTGCTCGACATGGCTGTCGGTGTCATCATTGGTGGCGCATTCGGCAAAATTGTAAGTTCTGTAGTAGATGACATCATCATGCCGCCTATCGGTTGGCTCATCGGTGGAGTGAACTTCTCTGATTTGAAATTCACACTTCCAACGGTAGAAGTAATAGGTGGAGAGAAGCTAGAAGCTGCTACCATTAATTATGGTAACTTCATCCAGACCACCCTCGACTTCCTCATCGTGGCATTCTGCGTTTTCATGCTGATAAAAGTGGTGAACAAGCTTACCACAAAGAAGAAGGCAGAGGAGACCAAGCCCGCCGAGACACCTAAGGCTCCGGAACCTAGCAATGAGGAGAAACTTCTGATGGAGATTCGCGATTTGCTGAAAGACAAGAAGGCATAAGAAGACATGCTGGCATAAGAAGACATACTGGCGTAAGAAGATATACTGGAATAAGGGATGGAACAGGCATAACAAAAGAAACAAGTCGCCCTGAAAAGGCTAAAGCATCAAATTGACACGAGATGGCTTTACCTTTTCAGGGCGACTTACTATATTTTGCATTTTATCCACGGCGTTCATACCTTATCTGCCCTGCCGTCCTCCGTTTCCATCTTTTTTCTGATGCCATCGCTTGGCAAAATGCTGCATATCCTGGCGTTCCAGGTCGTATACCCGCTGAATCTGCTTTGGTGTGAGGAACTTCGAATAAGCATAATAATACTTCTCGCGGATATCGAGCATCTTTCTGCCGTGCTTGAAATCTGCCTTGATAGCCTTATCCACTTCCGCATCGGTCATCTCTGATCTTTTTTTATGCGGATGACCTTTCATCGTTGCCGCCATCTCCTTGCGGCAATTGTAGAATGTCTGGATAAACCTCTTACTCTTCTCACCATCCAGGTTCAACGATTGGGCAATGCGGGTAGCCTGCGACTTCACAAATTGCTCCATGTTAGGGCGTGGTCGCTTTCCGTCTCTAGGCTGTTCGCCATCGCCAGGTTTCTGCTGCACCAGCGCCATACAGGCAGTAGTCACCATGAGGAAGCATGCTACCATCATATACTTCAACTTCTTTATCATACCTTTATAATTTTAGCATCAATCTTTTTCTTCAAGCCTTTCTGCACGATGTTACTCCATGCCGAGGAGCACATCGTTGGCATAGGTGGCATACACTTCCTGCTGTTCTTCCGTGCTCAACTGGTCGTACGCCTTATCCACAGGAGCCATACTTGCCACTGGCTTCACCTCCTGAGAAGAATCATTGTCCCCAACAGCATTACCTATTAAGAGTAGCATGGAAACGGAAGCCGCAACACTTGCCGCAGCCAGCCAGATTCGCCTCATCATCGCCTTGCGAGGATGCTTCTTCTTTTTCTGCTCCTCCAACGCCACTTGGGCTAGTACATTCGCCTGCACCTTGCCGAAGAAATCTTCCGGCATGGTAAAAGGCATCTTCTTGCCTACTCTATCCAAGTTGTATTCTCTATCCATATCTGTCTTCTTTTTAAATGTTCTTTTTAATGTTCAAATTGTATTTTCACAGAATGAGAAATCTTTCATATCCCGACTCTCATTCTATTGCGTCACGAATCGCTTCATCTGCTCTATAATCTTGGCTTTGGCAAAATGATAGTTGGCCTTGGCAGAACTTTCCGTTGTTTCATTGGCATCTGCGATTTCCCTGAAGCTCATCTCATCGTAATAACGCATATTGAAAACCGCCTGCTGCTTGGGTGGCAGAGAATGGATGGCTTTCTGCAAAGCCACGGTCTCCTCATCACCAAACTCGAAATAGCGGTCAGACTCCACACCTCGAACTCCATCCAAAGGACAAGATTCCAGCTTCTGTACCCGAAGACTACTCAGCGTAACATTGGTTGCCACCCGATAGAGCCAGGAGAACAACGAACTGTTGCCTTTGAAACTTGAGAACGAGCGATACACTTTCAGAAACGTTTCCTGCAGCAAATCCTGTGCGTCATCATGCGACACCACCAGACGCCGGATATGCCAGTAAAGCCTTTCCTGATATGTATCCATCAGCAATTTCATCCCCACGTTGGGATTCGATTGCATCTTCTCTATGATTTCCTGATCAGTACTATTCATTGTTCTCATTTTATAAGTTAGACTACATAAATGCCAAAAGGTTAAATGGATAGGAATCTTTTCTTTTATTTTTCTTCAACAATAAAGTCTAACTTTACACTTGAGTGCCATCATCGGTGGTGCCAACTTCTTCGACTCAAAACTACTGTTTTTTCATTGCAAAATAAAAAAAGAGGACAGGAATGAGAGGAAATGAATACCACTATCAAGACTTGAGAAGCATTCTATCCGTGCCATTCCTGCCCATCCTTAAAGCAAAATACTATATATAATTTAAGGTATAAAAGAAAAAGAGCCACAATACCTTCCCTACTTTTGAAAAAACACACATATTTTTTACATTTATTAGAAACAAAAAGTACTGAGTACATCATTCCAAAAAGTACTCAGCACTCATCAATTAAAAAAAGACCACCATCTGAGTTGAATATCAAACCCAAACGGTGGTCTTTTTATATATCATATCCACTCTTAAATGTGGAATTTATTCCCACTCAATTATACTCTATATCTGATATTCAGACAGTTAGCTATTGTCGGGGATATTTATCGGGGACAGTACAAGCATCGGACACCTCCGTGACAATCAGCTACTTACAAGATTTATTCTACTTAAAATCAATTGATTTCAAGCCTCAACAAGACAATCTACATCAGCCCTTATATATATAATAAGGTGTAAATGTACGTAGTTTTAAAGACCAACCAAGGCAAACGTGGGTGCCACTATATAAATAAGGTGTAAATGTTCAGCATCAGTTTCTACAACTTGAACAAATGCAAAGCACTGTACATAATGAAGTTAAGGGGAGTTCTCCCTCCGTATCCCATCTTTCCAATCCCCTATATAGGGAGCGAGGCACGGTGTATATCGGCTTGCCGTGCATCTTTTAGAAAAATTTCCGGTATATTTTTCAGAAAGCTTACTAAACTTGATATTTTTAACATTCTTACCTATATTTATTTAAACTCAAGTAGTATATTTGGAGCGATGAATAAGATTTTGAATATAAACACGATGAAACGTACAAACAGGACATTGAAAGAAGAAACACGACAGAAGATTTCAAAAGCGTTAAAAGGTAAGCCAAAGACTGAGCAACACAAAAAAGCTTTGGCAGAAGCATTGAAAAGGTATTGGAACACAGTTCCTTTAGTTACTGATAATAATATAAATAATGATTAATATATGGATATGGAAAAGAACGAATCAACATTTGTAAGACTTTACAAAGAAATGGTTGTACTACAGCCTGTAGAAAGAATCGTATTTGCTACGATGTGGAATGGTTATGAATATTGCAAGAACAATGGCAAGACCTATTTCAAGTCAATAAAAGACTTGGTAAAAGAGTGCAATGTATCAGAAAGTACAATCAAGAGAACTTTGAAAAATCTAAGGTCGATGGGATTGCTAATATGCACCAAGGTGAACAAGGGAGCGAATTCAAAATTAGCAAATGAGTATGAACTTGATTATTCATTGCTGAACAACATCTACAAGAACTATTGTTCAAATTTTGAGGAACATCAAGAAACAGAATTAACAGGTAAGGTACCAGAACGAACTATGCCAAATGTTCAGAATGAAACTTCCGTAAGTTCCAAATTGACCCAACATAATATTGAAGAGAAAAGAATAAATAAAACAATTGATTCAAATTGCATTGATGGTTCAATAAGAAACATAACAAACAATAGAGGATATGAAGAGAAAGACTTAACAGACCTCAGTGTTGAAAATTCAAATTCATTTTTACCATCAAAGACAAAAGCTTTGGATAAAGTAAATGTTTCACCTCAATCACAAATTGAAGAGCCTCAACAAAACAGTTGGAAATTTGCAGAAACTCATACCCTATTTGACAGATTGAAAAACACTAACGACATTGTAGGTGTATTTCAGATAAAGAATGAAATTCAAAAACAAATTGCTTTGTGCCCTTATTCTGACCAAAAGCAAAGGATAACAGAGCAATTGGAGAAATTCATGAATGGCAAAAGAAAATACATTAGTAGACAACTAACAGACAAGCCACAAAATCCAATTGCCTTGATGTATGACCTTTATAATAAATGGGGTATTCATTTCAAAGGAGAATTGCCTCAAAGTATGAAGCCATCTTCACAAGCACATCAACCAAGCAACACTCAGAATGAAGACGATAAATTCTTCAACGCCTTATTTGAACCAAACGAACATGAACAGAGGTTGTATGATATGGCAGAGAGAGAAAAGAAAGCAAGAGAAGCAAGACAAACAAACCAAACTATACAAGTCGAAGATGTGTATCAATTTTAGAACTTTTGTATCAGAATCCCAATTGTATCAAAATAATCTTTGTTTGGGTTCTGATACATTTGTTTTATTGTATCAATCAAATCTAAAAGGTTATTTTCACACAGAAGCAGTACTGATTTTACAGATAAAGTGAAATTATTCTAAATACAAACACAAAATAGCAAATTCATGAAGAGAAATTCTTTAGTCTCAACATTTTTAGTTACCTTTGCAGTGTCATATTGCCGGAATAGGCTTTATTGACGGACATATTTAGAGAAGCGTATTTCGCTATATTCCTATACGAGTGAAACTTGGACACTTTCACACAAAGTAATGTTTAGGGGTATTGTGAGAATAATGCTTCCCTTGGTGTGTATTCGTACATATAAACGAAATACGACCAAGTGGGGCTTATTCTCCTATTCCTTCATTACACGGAGTCCAAGCCGTCACTCGTAGGGATCAGGAGAGATAAAGCTCCACTTTTCTTTTTATGCTCCCTAACATATCAAATTACTAACGGCACTGTTTGGGCTGAAGGTGCGATATTTGAAACATAACAATGAAAAAGCATTTTAAGTTTCTGATGTTGGCATTATTAACTTTGATGCCTTTCGCCTTAAGCAGTTGTGGCGGTGATGATGATAGCGCCAATAATCCTCCATCATCAAATACCATTCAAATCAATGGTAAGAGTTTTGAGATTGACGCTAATGTTGTTCAAGAGGGCAGTTTCGACGCAGAAGACGGCAAGGGCGAGTTTACAGTATCTGTATTCAATCAAGTAGGCAACACCAAAGATTGTTGGTTTTATCAATTCTCTTATATAGACTCATCAGAGCCAAAAATTGGCGATGATTTCTCCTAGAAATCATTGGAGCTGATGGCACAGGATGAATCCGATGCTTGCTACACTACCCTTACTTACAAGAGCGGTTCTGCCAAAGTTATATCTATCGACAAGAGCAAAGATGATATGACTATCAAATTCGACAACCTCAAAATGGCAGGTTGCTGTTCCTATACATTCAACGGAACAGCAACCGTTGATTTCAATTTTGCAAGATAAATCATTAATCAATAGTTCTGTGGTCTTTGAAAACAAGGACTACAGAACTTTACCATTAAACAATACAGACTATGAACCAAGTAAAATGTCCTGATTGCGGAGAAACATATTGTGAAGATTTGCAGTCATGCCCTAACTGTGGTTGTCCTAATGATAGTTGGGAACCAAAGCAAGAAGAGAAGCCCCAAGAATCAGCAATGTCTAATCAGGCAGACAATGAAGAGGATTTCAACGAGAATGGTCAATACTCTCCATTTTCACCAACGTCATGGTTTTTCGCCGACCCTTGGCCATTGAAGAATTACCCACGCAAAGTCTTTGAGAAGAAACACCCTTTCTTGGGATGGTTGTTCGGTCCTTGGTATCTCACTTGCAAGAATGAAAGCGAAAAGGAGGAGTATGCGGTAATCAATAACATATTCTATTTCTTCAACTTGATATTCAAAACGAATGTCTATGCAATTCTATGGGCTTTCTTCAAAGGAATCACTGCATTTATCGGAGTTTTAATTTTTATACTGTTGCTTACTCTTATGGGATTAGGAATTGGATATAGCAATGCTTCAGGCGAATTGTTTGCAGCCCTAGGTGGATTTTCGGCAATCCTTTTCTGTGGAATTCTTATTGTTCTTGAATGTTGCGGTATGGGTAAAGCCCTCCACCGCTATTGGCCAAGCATACATAGAACTTGGCGAAGAATAAACAAGAGATATTGGAATGCAATGAAGAAATAAGAAATACAGAAGCTATGAATAATAAGAATATAATACTATCACTTATAGCCTTTATGCTGATTGTTATTATTGGTGGCATGGGATATTGGTGGTATAATTACGGGTATATAAAATCAGTCAAACCCTACACAGACCCATACAAAGATTACTCTGAAGCCGAATTGGTTAAGATGCAAGGAAAAGGGGATTTGGATGCTACAGCAGAGCTTGGAAACAAAGCTCTTGACAAAGGAGAATATAATAAAGCTTATTCCTTGTATATCAAAGCTGCAGAGAAAAATAACGCAAGAGGCCAAAATGGACTTGGACTTTATTACAATCATTTGGACAAATACAAAGAAAGTTACAAGTGGTTTGAAGAGGCTGCAAAGCAAGACTACGTACCAGGCCTAATTAACTTAGCTATGGATTATGAAAGAGGTGAAGGGGTAAAGCAAGATTTCAACAAGGCTTTTGCTTTATATAAAAGAGCTGCGGAAAAGGGTCATAATTTAGCACAAGAATCTGTTGGAACATATTATCTTATAGGGCAAGGAACAGCAAAGGATGAAAAGAAAGCATTCTTATGGAGTATGAAATCAGCAGAGCAAGGTAACGGACGTGCTCTTTGGCGAGTAGGTCGATGCTATTCCGAAGGCGTAGGTACAACCAAAGATGAAAATAAGGCTATTGAATTCTATCAAAAATCAGCCTTGACAGGAGATATGTATGGACAACAAGAATTAGGGAAAGCTTATGATTTGGGAAATGGAGGACAAAAAATAGACAAGAAAAAAGCCTTTGAATTATATAAAAAGTCTGCAATACAAGGATTGGCAACATCCCAATTTCTTCTTGGTCAATGTTATGAATATGGAAATGGAACAGCCAAGAATCCGAAGAAGGCGTTTGAATACTGTATGCTTTCAGCAAAACAGGGTTTTGATCTTGCCCAATATAAAATAGCAACGTTCTATTGGTATAGCTTTGGAGTGAATAGAGACACTGACAAAATACGTTATTGGGCAGGGTTAGCAGCAAAGCAGGGAAACAAAGACGCAAAGAAACTGTTAAAAGATTTACCTCAATGGATATATGCTGAAGAACAAACAGAAAAAGAATATGGACATATTGGCACATTTGAGTTTACTGACAATGTGGGTAATGTTTGGGTTCTTGTAGTCAATACGAATGAAACAGCTACAATTGGAATAAAAGGTAGAGAAAATAAAGCTTATGCCTCATGGTATAAATACAAGCATATGAATTATGCTAAATTCATATGCTCGGGTTCAGCACCAACTATATTTTTCCCAAGCAGCGAATTAATGTTGAATGACTATGGTTATCCTACAACAGACGCTTGTGGTTATTTCTGTATTGATGGTAAATACATATATTTTGATTCAACGGCAGCTGAAGCAAAAAATCCAAAGCTTCGTTTGCCTCTAACTAAAATAGAATAAGAATTATGGCACTGATAAAATGTAATAATTGCGGTCATGTGATGAGCGATAGAGCAGACTTCTGTCCTCACTGTGGTTGCCCAAAAGAATATTCTGCAAAAGAGGAGACTTCCAAAGCAGAAGACACCTCTGTTAATGAAGAGGCTTCTGCTATAAATACCGAAACTGTTTCAACGACAGAAAAACTCAATAGCAATGATAACGAAGCAACAACCATACAAGATACCGACGAAGAAGATAAAGCCAATAAAGGATTGGTAGTTTTGGTTATTGCACTTGCAGTTATCGCAATTGGTTTTGGTGGCTACATGTTTTTGGGAAGTGGAAGCCAAAATACAGATTTTACCTTACCATCTGACACATTAATAAGTGACTCTATCCCTGTTGACACAGTGATGTCAGATACTGCTGCTAAAGTTTCCACCATAAATGATGAGGTCGCAGCAGATACAATCGTGTCAAGCAATGACTACAATGGTAATGAGCAGATAGAAGAAGAAATCGGTTTTAAGTCAAACGTAGATGTTATGGATTTCGTAGTTGGCAACAGCTATTCACACGATGGAATTACACTCAGAATCACAGACGAAGCCGTATATGCAAACGACAATAAGATTTCAACATCCAAGCCTGTGTTCCGTAAAATATCACTTAACAAAGGTATAATTACGGCACGTCCATCCATATCCATAACTGTGATTAGAGACGACAACAGACTCGTTGACAATAACAACGGAGATACATATTATTATTAAACATTCTTTCGTTATGAGAAGAGCATTCTACATCATCATATTGGCATTGCTCCCAATAGTCAGCCATGCCCAATCCATTGCCGACCTAACAAGAAAGGCGGAGATAGAGAAGAACCCATTGCACATATATTCAAACATCGGGGACTACAACAATGGCTTGTATATAGTGCGCAAGGATAACGACGAAGAAGGCACTTATGCGTATGGCGTGGTGAATAACGGTGGCACTGTATATATACCCGTAGAATATAACCGAATAGAATTCACCAACGAATATGGTGCATACGAAGACAATGTGTATAAATGCGAGAAGAATGGAAAATGGGGACTTGTCAGCTCCACAAACGGCACGCTTTTGCCTTGTGAATACAATAGCCTCAGCAATAAGGGAAATGGCATTTGGCGAACATTCAAAAATGGGAAATATGGTTATGTGCAACTGAATAGGCTTAGTAGCATAACAACGTTGATACCTTGCATATATGAGAGTCTGGGGGACTATTCCTCAGACTCTTATATCCATGCCACGCTGAAAGGAAAGAAAGGTATGATTGATGGCCAAAACAAAATCATTATACCTTTTGAATATTCCAAAGTTGGCAACCCTTGCCACACAAGTAACGGCAACAGCATCGTATGGGTAGAAAAGGACGGCAAGCTTGGTATTTACAACGATGATGGCAAAGAGTTGCAACCATGTGACATAGATAAAGCATATATCTTGACTGAATACAATTCAATAGAGCTATCATACACAGACTGTCCATCTACAGATTACATATACATTGTCCGTAACGGATTGACAGGACTTATAAGCGGGTCTACATTCGAGACTATCATCCCTTGTATGTATGAACACCTCTCTCCTATCAAATCAAATAAGGCTTTCTATAAAGTAAATGGCAAATGGGGTATCATCGACACAAGCAACAAGACAATCCAATTAGCCATATATGATAATGTAGAAATAGATGGTAGCACTTTGTCAGAGCAGAAGATGCCAAGCATGGCATTCCAATCGAATATGTATGTACTCAACAACGGCAAGGTGGGTATGCTGAAAGCAAATGGTGAAGATTTCATACCCGTAAAATACGATTCGTTGGGTATGTATTCTGATAATATGTTAGTGGCAAAAGTTGGTGATAAGTATGGCTTTCTCAATGAAGAGGGAAAAGAATCTGTACCTTTCGTTTATTCACAAGCACATAACTATTCTGAAGGATTGGCAGCTGTTGTCAACGAAAATGGCAAATATCTCTTCATTGACAAATCGGGCAATGTTACTATCAAGCCAAAGGAATATGACAGAGTGGACAATTTTCAGAATGGCACTTGCAAAGTTTACCGCAAAGACAAAGTTTGGGAGATTGACCGAGAAGGTAAAAAGGTAAAGGATAGTACTAAAAAGTTAGAGGAAGACAACGTACATGAAGGCAGTGACCATGATGATATATATGTTGAAAATACCAATTATGGGAACAATAATGATACGACCAACACTTTAACTCCAAACATAACATCTACACTCAATTTCAATGACAAAATCTTTCAGCATCAACATACAAGAGCAGATAATGTTATGCCACATGATAAGAACAAAGACAAAACCGAATTGAAATATGATGAAATATCAGACTTAAAAAAACAAAAACCAAACGGAAGAATTACGAAAATAGACTGTAGTCGCTACAATGATAAAGATGATGACATACAACTGTCACAACAATTTAGTCAAAACATCTGTAAATATGACGAAGTGTTAGACAATTTCAGTGATGGTCTTCTTCCTGTCACCAAAAACAAGAAATTGGGATATATTAATGCTAAAGGCGAAGAAGTTATCCCTTGCACATTAAAATACTACATAGAGCCGGGTATGGATGATGGATTTGTCATTTTCGGCCGTTTTAAAGAAGGCTTGGCTAAAGTATGTAGTTTCGATGGAGAAAGTGGAGCAGAGGAATCTTTTGGAGCAAAAAACATAAAATTCGGCTATATGGACAAAATGGGGAAAATTATAATTCCTCCAATATACCAAACCGCAGGTGACTTTTCAGAAGGTAAAGCATATGTCTCGTCAGAAACATTCAATGGATTCATTGATACAACAGGGAAAAAACTATTCGAAATCAAAGGTATGATTGACCGAAATTTAGAATTCGTTGATGGCATGCTTATGACTACAGATACAGACAATAATCAATATTTGTTTTATAATTCAGAAGGTAAAGTGGTGCTAAAAATATCTATGCATAAATATTGGACATTAAGCAATTTCCATGAGGGACTTGCGTATTTCGAACATTACGACAACATTAATGATTGTATAGACAGAAAAGGATTTATAGACAAAAACGGCATTGAGGTTCTGAATCTTACGGAATACAAGATTATTAACAGTTTTTCGGAAGGATTAGCAGCTGTCTCAAAAGACGGCAATAAGTTCGGATTCATCAACACCAAAGGTGAAATAGTCATTCCTTGCCAATATGAAGGCTATTCCACAGAAGGAGATATGCTGGAATTCAATGACTTTCATGACGGAGTATGCCTTGTGCAAACACAAAACATTTATATAAATAAGAAGAACGAGATTGTACTACGAGTCAAGAAAGGCGTAAATTGTTCAGACATGAGCAAAGGGTTAGCTCTTATAAACGAATATAACTCTGGTACAAATATTAGCACATATGGTATAGTGTGCTTAAATGGTTACAATACATTAGACCACCAAGACAATGACTTGGCATTGCAGAGAATAGAATCACTAAAAGTACAGCAAAAAATAGAGGCGGAAAAATCACGTAAGGAGCAAGAAGAACGTGACTTGGAAGAAAAACGAAGAATAGAAGAAAGACGCAGAATAGAAGAAATTCAGAAACAAAACTCTCTTCAGTTAGGAGCTATTCCAAATAAATTCACATCTTATGCTGACGTTTTTAAACTTATTTATCCGTCGAAAAAGTTCTATTTTAATAGAGCATCATCTATCTATGGAATAGACGTATGGTTTAAAGGGTATCTAGAAATACGTGCGAATAAAGACAATGGAACCCTTTCAATTTTCGCAAATGGAATTAAAATTTCCGAGCTGTACAACAGAGGAAAAAATTATGAGTCCGTTGATGTTAAAGACAAAATGGTTCGTTTGTTTGTTAGAGACTCATACGATGACTATCCACTTATAATACATCTCTCTGATAGCAAAGAGAACAAACCGTATATATACTTTGAACCAAGGAGAGGAACTGATTTTAGAGGAGACTTTGACATAAGGTATCGAAATCGTGTCCTATGGCAATGGGTAGAACCAGACGTAGGTTCAAATTCTGCACATATTATATTTCATCCTACCTCTGAAGTTGAACCAACTCCTATAAGGTATGTTATGAAATAGAAAATAATTCATATTCTTACACGAGGCTGCTTCAGGCAGCCTCTTTTCATTTCATAATGCCCATACAAAATCATTTGTATAAGACAAAACACAATTTGTTCATTTTCTAAATTGTTCTTTATTAACCATTCTTAGCACAGAATTTTCGATTTTCTCTAAATAAGTCAATACCTTTGCAGTCACTTTCCAAAATGGGGAGTAGTTCTTTTACTTTTTGAATAAGTATCAAGAGACAGCTTAAGTGCTGAACCAACCGAGCAGACATAGCCACGGTGGTAAAAATGATACGAGTTTAAGGATTTAGTAATAATCATTAAATTAAAAGTTATGTCACAGAAAGCAGACACTTTTGAAATTATCTTAGGTCGTGTGGAGCACATCAACGCTTCACACTTTAATTGTTTGTCATTCTCCAAGGCTTCAGACATAGTGAATGGCATTAACGTGCGTCTCACTAACATGGCAGGTGGTTATCCATTCGATTTTGCAGGAACGACTTGGCATGATAGTGAAATGTTGTACCTATGTGGTGAGTTTTCAGAAAACTCACCACTCCACCAAAACATTCAAGAACAAATACGCAATAAGACAAGTGGCTATGCTGCCAAGCTATTCATAAAGAATAAGAACAAACACCTTATTCGTCAAGATTTTGCAAGCTTTCGTGTGCAGTGGATGCTGTTTGTAATTTGGCAAAAGTGCAAGAGTAATGCAGAATTTGCTCGCTTGTTATCTTTAATTCCATGCGACGCCGTTATCATTGAAAACACGACCAAACAGCGTTGTGCAACTAAGGAAGTGTGGGGGTGTTCAAATCAAGAGTTGACTACCTACCGTGACATGGTGGAAGCGAAAGTCAAGGAGCAAGCCAAAGCGAACAATCCAAAGATTACAAAGAAGGCATTGAATGACCTTGTTGCCCGAGAAATCAGCAAGATAAACGACATCGGTGTGTTTGTCGGAGATAATAATCTCGGCAAAATACTAATGTTATGCCGAGATTGCATTACCAATGGTACTGAGCCACCTATCGACTACGCTCTTTTAGAGTCAAAAGCCATTCACATCTTAGGCAAACGCATTTCATTCATACATTAAATATATTGGAACATGATACATAATAACACAGAACAGCCACAAAACAGCATCACCCTAATGAACGGTACTGTACTTGAGTGTTTCCCAAAAGAATCACATCAAGTCGACTTTGTACCCGATAAAATGAAATTGGATGCAACAGGTACATATCTGAGTATTGGCAATAAGCCATGTAAGCCCCTGCCAAGAACAACAGAAGAAATGGAGCAACAGAAGAAACTCTTCACAAGCGATGCTTTCTATCTATTGGCACATAGTGAGCGAATCATGTGTGACAGCCGAATGTTTCTTACTCCTGTTGCCGTTCAAAATGTACTCGCTTATACAGGAACATCAGGTTTTCATACACCTACCTTGGGCATATACTTGGAATGGTGGAATGAATGTTCCATAGCTTTGCGAACAGACAAAGATGGCAATCGAAGTCTTGTTTATCACTTGGCGGGCAGCCCATTGAGCGGAACGAACAACTGTGCAGAGGTTTTTGAAGACGGCAGGATTGAGCCTATACATGTGTCTTCATTCATAAGTCATTGGCAACCATTCGTCAATATCAATACTCAATATGATGAGGCAAAGCATATCTATCAAGCCTACACGCTTGAGCAAGTGCTTGAAATCTTACATGCCGAGGATGGTGATGATTGGGACTATTCATCTGTAATTAAGGAACGCTTTATGCAGGCTGAGATAAACGAATTGAAAAAGAAAGTAGAGCGACTAACCAAAGAATCTGATAAATGGTACTCTATGTATGAAGATACTTATATGAAGTACAAGGACGCTGAGATTAGTGAGGCTTTTTCAACTTTTCAATCCTTCAGAGAAGAGTGTGAGGCTCAAATCAACTCTATCAAGATGCGTAAGCGAGCATTGAAGGCTGATTTGAAAAACGGTGGCATGGATAACATCACATATCAACGCACGTTAATGCCGCAGAACAAGCAAATAAGAGATTTAGAGTTTAAGATAAGTACTAAAAAATATGAACTCATCAACAAATATCTTTCAGAAGGTATAAGTTACGATACGATAGAAAGTTATATGAACAAAAAGAAATATATTTAAAAGTAAGAACAATGATTGAAAAAGTAAATCCTTCGCATCCGGACAAGGTTGCAGACAGAATTGCAGGGGCATTGGTTGACCTTGCGTACAAGCGAGAAGAAAACCCAAGAATTGCTGTAGAGGTATTATTGGGGCATGGTGTGGCAAACCTCATTATCGAAAGTAGTGTGACATTCACGCAAACTGAAGTTGAGGCTGTTGTTTTTCGTATCACAGGACAAAAGAACCTCAAAGTGCAGCTCGTAATGGTGCAGCAAGACCCTATACTTGCAAGCAACCAAGACGGCGAAATTCGCTGTGGCGATAATGGTATTTTCAAGGGCATGCCACTGACAACCGAGGAAAAAGAACTTAGCAAAATTGCTCGCAACATATACAAAGCATATCCTTCCGATGGCAAGTATGTGTTAGCTGACGGCAAGTTGATTATCTGTCAAAGTAACGCCAAGACAGGGGACTTGAAGAAAAATTATCCAAATGCCGTCATCAATCCTCTCGGAGAATGGAGTGGCGGTACTGACGTTGACGCAGGAGCCACGAATCGCAAATTAGGAAGCGACATGGCACAATCAGTTTCTGGTGGCGGTATAAATGCGAAGGACTTAAGTAAAGCTGACGTAAGCGTCAACATTTATGCGTTCCTTAAAGCACAGAAGACAGGTAAACCTGTTGAGTTGTTTTGTGCCATTGGTGATACAGAGATTGATGGGAAGCCGTATTCTGAGATTGTGGAGACTGCTCGTCAATACATCAAGCAAGTTGGAGGCTTTGAAAAGTTCGCCGAATGGGGATTGTTCTAACAGTAAGCGATATGTACCGATTTGATATTGACATCAATCCCATCATCAACGGAAAAGTTATTCATTTGGAGGGCTTTTGCGAAATGCTTTCCTCTGATACTTTTAAGGTAACAATGACTGAGCCTTATAAAGAGTTATCTGTTACCAAACACTTTGATGATGTTGGAGATATGGATGCAACCTTTTCAAAGGTTGAAAAGGACTTGATAAAGTTGTATGAGCAAGAGACGAAGCGCATAGGATTAAAGTAATTACCAATTCTATGTGAATAAATGAAACTGCCAAGTGTTGAAATTTAAAAGAATCAATACTTGGCGGTTATTCTTTTATAGCTCAATGCCTTCTTTTGCACAAATAGCCTTTACATTATTTATTAAGCTATTCAAATTATCTGCAATATAAGTAGTATTGTCATGCACTATAATGGAATGCAACGAATTTGAGTACGAAGAAGCAAACAAATCAGATAGATTTACGTCCAAATTGCTTGCAATTGCCTCTATTGTAGAAAGTTGTGGGTTGCCGTTCAGAGTTCGGGATAGACTTTCGGGGGCGATTCCAATTCTTTGGGCTAATTCTTTCAATGTTATGCCTTGTATACGACACAATTCCTTAACTGTTGTGCTTAAATTAACTTTCATATCAATCATTTTTGGTGCAAAGTTAGTAAATTGATACCAAATATCAATCAAAAATATATGATTTAACTTTAGATATCACAATTAATTTGGTTCCAATTGATATTTTATGTACTTTAGCGGCCATAATAGTAACACGTAATATCAATACAAATATGAAAAGAGTAATTATATACGCAAGAGTTTCAACTGCCATTCAAGATTATGACAGACAGATAGACGAATTGAAAGATTATGCTGAACGCATGAACTATCAAGTAGCCAAGATTTTCAGCGAGAAAGCGAGTGGAGCAAAGAAAGTCGCTGAACGTAATGCCTTGTCGGAGTTGTTGAACTATGTGCAAAACAACAAGGTTGACAAGGTGCTAATTTATGAGTGCAGCCGTTTGTCTCGTAGAATTGTTGACTTTCTTCAAGTCATTGAGGAGCTAAACGAGCTGAAGGTTTCATTGTATATTCATCAGAATGGACTTGAGACATTGCTCCAAGATGGCTCTATAAACCCTATAGCATCCTTAGTCCTCGGAATTATCGCTCAATTCAACAGCATGGAACGTTCGTTAATCCGTAGTCGTATGAAGAGCGGTTATAACCATTTTAGAGATAACGGCGGAAAGGTTGGCAGGAAGACAGGTTATCGCAAATCACAAGATGATATGCGTGAGGAATATGCCGAAGAGATACGATTATTGAAAAAGGGAATTTCATTGCGAAATGTCAGTAAAATCACCAATACAAGCGTGAACACATTGCGCAAAGTGCGTGATTTAACAATTGTTGGCTAACAATTTAATCAAAGGCATCATCCAAGTAGTATATTTGGAACGATAAAACAAATGTCTAATGGTAGAAAAAAATAAAGTATGGTAGAAAACAATGTAAAATGCAGCTATATACTTCAATACCCAAAAAGAGAAGAGAGCTTGGTATTTTTTAGTGTTCGTTGTAATGGTATGACAACCAAGGTATCAACAAAACAAGTGGTTAAAACAGAAATGTGGGACAAGAAAACACATCTTTGTTATACATCGAGAGAAAAATTCAAGGACAGAGAGAATCGTGCAGCAACAAAGACCAATACCTTCTTGAAGAAATTCAACGAATTTATGTGGGAAAAGATAAGCTATTGGAATGACTATAATAAATGTCTTACCGATAAGGATGAGTTAACAAGAAGTATCAAGCGTTATGCAAATTGGTTTTTCGATGGAGAGTTGAAGGCGATGGATAAGCAAGAAACAAAAGCTACGGAGTGGATGTTGAGCAATATAAACAGCGATAGACTTGATACCCACACAGGACGTTATGTAGCTGACCGAACGAAGAATGCTCAAACAACAGTCATTCACCGTTTACAATCTTTCTTGGAAGATTGCAATCTTGCAGATACGTTTGAGACATTCACAGCACAAAATTTTGGAACAAAGTTTATGGATTGGGGGTATAGCAAGAAGAATTACACAGAAAATACCATCTACGCCACTTATGAAATCGTAAAGGCTCAATTGAATGCAGCCAAAAGAGCTAAGTTTGATATAGACGATACCTATTATAAACAATTGAGAGGAAAGGGAAAGGACGTGGATAACATATATCTCAATGAGGACGAGATTAAAGCCATCTACAATTTGGATATACCAAAGCTCAAGCAAGAAGGCTTGATAGACGAAAAAAGTACAATGGAAAAGACAAGAGACCTTTTCGTCATCGGCTGCTTGACAGGTCTCAGACGGAGTGATTTGAACAATTTAAATAATGGGTTATGGAAATTGAATGAGGAACAGAATACACTTGAGATTGTTGCTGAAAAAACAAAGAAGCGTGTCGTAATACCATTGCATCCATATGTACGAGCTATCTACAATAAATATCATGGTGTGTTGCCTAAACTTGGAGATAAGCATAACTGTAATGAACACTTGAAAAATCTAGGAAGATTAGCAGGTGTAAATGAGATTACTGCCAAAACAGAAAATAGAGGAGGTAAAGTAGAAACCTACAAGTTCAAAAAGTATGATTTGATAGGCTTTCATACAGCTCGACGAAATTTTGCAAGCAATATGTTTCTCGCAGGCAAACCAACATACGCAATTATGCAATTGACAGGACACACAAACGAGAGAACGTTTTACAAATACGTGAAGGCGACACCCGAACAGATTGCCAAGCTATTGGATTTCAACTCTATCGGATAGCTATCCTATCGGGGATAAGCAGGGACGGAATCGGGGACGGTTTTGGATAAAATGTACAAGAAAGGGGATTTGTTGACAATCAATGATTTACGTCAACGAATCCCCTAACTTATTGAGTTTAAATTAATTCATCTTTATTTGAGTGGCTGTTCATCGGTATTCCGATTATTCCCACTCAATTGTCGAAGGTGGCTTTGAAGAGATGTCATAGCAAACGCGGTTGACACCCTTCACCTTATTGATAATCTCGTTGCTTACCTTAGCCATGAAGTCGTATGGGAGATGAGCCCAGTCGGCTGTCATCGCATCAGTACTTGTTACGGCACGCAATGCAACAGGGTGCTCGTATGTACGCTCATCACCCATCACACCTACTGAACGGACGGTAGAAAGCAATACGGTACCAGCCTGCCAGATCTGATCATAGAGAGATACCTCAATCTCACCATTCTGCATGTCAGCAGGAACACCGGCAGCCAGGACGCGGCGAGCTTCCTCACCACTCAACTTCACCTTATACTCACGCAAGCCACGGATATAGATATCATCAGCATCCTGGAGAATGCGTACCTTCTCAGGAGTGATATCACCCAAGATACGGACAGCCAAACCAGGACCAGGGAATGGATGACGGGTAATCAGGTGCTCAGGCATACCCATAGAGCGACCTACTCGACGAACCTCGTCCTTGAACAACCACTTCAATGGCTCACACAACTGAAGGTTCATCTCCTTTGGAAGACCACCTACGTTATGATGGCTCTTGATTACCTTACCAGTGATATTCAAGCTCTCGATACGGTCTGGATAGATAGTACCCTGAGCCAACCACTTGGCACCAGTCTGCTTCTTAGCCTCAGCATTGAACACCTCAACGAAGTCGCGGCCGATAATCTTACGCTTCTTTTCAGGATCTGTAACACCAGCCAAGTCTGCAAAGAATTTCTCTGAAGCATCAACACCGATAACATTCAGACCCAAACACTTGTAATCCTCCATTACATCACGGAACTCATTCTTGCGGAGCATACCATGATCAACGAAGATACAGGTAAGATTCTTACCGATAGCCTTGTTCAGGAGAACAGCAGCTACGCTGGAATCAACACCACCAGAAAGACCGAGGATGACCTTGTCATCACCCAACTGTGCCTTCAACTCAGCCACAGTAGTCTCAACGAAAGAGTCAGCGCTCCAATCCTGCTTGCTACCGCAGATATCTACTACGAAGTTCTTCAGCAACTGTGTACCCTGCAAAGAGTGGAACACCTCTGGATGGAACTGAACTGCCCATACAGGCTGCTTGGTAGAAGCATAAGCAGCATACTTCACATTGGCAGTAGAAGCGATGCACTTATAATCCTCAGGGATGGCAGTGATGGTATCACCATGGCTCATCCATACCTGCGAGTTTTCAACAAAGCCCTTGAACAAAGGATTCTCTACATCGAAGTGTTCCAAGTTGGCACGACCATACTCACGGCTGTCAGCAGCCTCTACCTTTCCGCCCTGGGCATAAGAGAGGTACTGAGCACCATAGCAGATGCCGAGCACAGGAATACGACCGATGAACTGGCTCAAATCAACCTTGAAAGCTTCCGGATCATGAACGGAGTATGGGCTACCGCTCAAGATAACACCAATCACAGATGGGTCATCCTTTGGAAACTTGTTGTAAGGCATAATCTCGCAGAAGGTATCAAGCTCACGAACACGACGGCCAATCAGCTGTGTGGTCTGTGAACCGAAATCCAAAATAATAATCTTCTGTTGCATAATATCTAATTTTAATTTATAGTTTACAATTTATAGTTTATAGTTTATAGCAATCTTGCTATACGGCATAGCCGCTATTAACTATAAACTATCAACTAACGATTTTAGGAATGCTTCCGCCTCTTTCAGCGTCTCCTGCTTTCCCACATCCATCAGCTTGAGGTCGTTCTTCACATATCCCTCGATACGAACCTTGTCGCAATGCTTCAGATAGAAGTCCATGATAGGGAACTTATCCGGTTCCTCCTCCATCAGCGGGAAGAGCGATGGGGCTACCATGTGAATGCCCGAGAAAGCATACATCTTATAATCTTTGGGATTGAGGTTCGGATAAGGACTCTTCACCTCGCCCGTCTCAATATTCGTCCATCCCACCAACCGCATGCTGTCATCGAAGAGGAGATAACGCTTGGTCTTGCGCTCACTCACCATCAGTCGGGCAGCTATCATATCCTGGCTCTCCATCTGGTAGAACTTCCTCAGATTCACATTACTCAATATATCAACATTGTGGATGAGGATAGGCTCCGAAGATTCAAAGAGCGGCCATGCCTTCCTGATGCCTCCACCCGTTTCGAGAAGCTTGTCGCTTTCGTCGCTGATGCGGATGTCCATGCCGAAGTTATCGTTCTCTCGAAGATAGTCGATGATTTGCTGGGAGAAATGATGCACGTTCACTACAATGCGAGTGAAACCTGCATCCTTCAACTGAAAGATGACACGTTTGAGCAAAGGTTCTCCTCCGACACTTACCAGAGCCTTCGGAATGCGGTCGGTAAGTGGCTTAAGGCGAGTGCCCAAACCTGCTGCGAATATCATTGCTTGCATCATTGCTAAATAGCTATTTTAAAATGTGCGTGCAAATTTACTAACTTTTTGCGAGATAGCCAAATTTGCACGCTAAATATTACTGTTTTGCAGGCAAAACCTGCTCAATCTCTTGCTCACGATGGCAAATTCGCACCTCCACGCCAAACTTTTCGTGAATGTGCTCTGCCAGATGCTGGGCTGAATAGACACTGCGATGCTGACCGCCGGTGCAACCGAAACAGAACATCAGCGAGGTGAATCCGCGCTGGATATATCGGTTTACATGATGATCAGCCAACGCATAGACATGTTCCAGGAACTGCAGTATCTCGCCATCATCCTCCAGGAATCGGATGACAGGTTCATCCAAACCGGTCAACTTCTTATAAGGCTCATACCTTCCAGGATTGTGGGTGCTTCTGCAATCAAACACATATCCACCTCCATTTCCTGAAGGATCCTCCGGAATTCCCTTCTTGAAGGAGAAACTGAACACGCGGACCACCAGCGGGCCCTTGCCGTCATACTTGGAATAAGTGGCAGGACCATCCTGCGGATGAGCCCGGTAGATGTTGTTATCCGTAATCTTGTAACCATCAGCACGGGTAACAGCCACGCTTTCAATACGCTTGAACTGCGGCAACTCGGTGAGTCGGCGCAGCATATCCATCATATAAGGATATGGGAACACCTTCTCGCCCATCTTTAGCAAATCGCGCAGGTTCTGAATGGCAGCCGGAATACTTTCCAGGAAATGCTTCTTGCGTTCAAAATAGCCACGGAATCCGTAGGCACCCAACACCTGCAGGGTACGGAAGAGCACAAACAGACTCAACCGATTCACGAAATGGCGGATAGATGGCACTTCAGTATAGTTTTTCAACGACTGATAGTACTCCCAAACCAGTTCACGGCGCAACTTGAACGGATACTTTGCCGAAGCCTGCCAGAGGAAAGAAGCCAGGTCGTAGTAGAACGGTCCCTTTCTGCCTCCCTGGAAATCGATGAAGAACGGATTGCCATCAGCATCGAGCATCACATTGCGTGCCTGGAAGTCGCGATAGAGGAAGCAGTCCATCTTTTCGGATGTCAGGTCCTTCGCAAACAGACGGAAGTTTGCCTCCAGTTTCAGTTCGTGGAAATCCAGATCGGTAGGCTTCAGAAAACAATACTTGAAGTAATTGAGATCGAAGAGTACACTATCCACATCGAACTCCGGCTGCGGATAACAGTTTTCCCACTCCAGGCCACGAGCGCCACGCAATTGGATGTCAGGCAACTCACGAATGGTTTTCTTCAGGAGTTCCTTCTCCTTCTGGTTATATCTGCCACCAGCTTCCCGTCCACCTTTGATGGCATCAAAGAGGGAAGTTCCGCCCAGATCGGTCTGGATATAGCAGAGCTGATCCTCGCTCACCGCCAATACCTTAGGCACCGGCAACTGACGAAGATTGAAATGATTAGCCAGATAAATGAACGCATGATCCTCATCACGGCTCGTTCCGATGACACCTATCACGGTATCACCATCCTGCTTGATGATGCGGAAATACTGGCGGTTGCTTCCCTGCCCAGCCAATCTGATGACTTCGACAGGTTCCTCACCAGCCCATTGCTTATAAAGATTAATCAGCTTTTCCATCCTTATTCAATTTACGACGTTTTCTGTCATCATCTATTTTCTGTGCAAAGTTGTCGCCGATAAATAGAATCAACAGCACACCTAGCGTAGTTAAGAATGAGTTTGTATTAGTCATTCCCAACTCAGCCTTTGTTATATAAATTAGTCCTCCTATAACTATCAGAAAGACCAAAGCTTTTTTCCAATCAATATTATTCATGCCATAAAAATGCTATTGTGGTGCAAAGATACAATAAAATTCTGATTTAGTGGAAAGAAAGAGAATTTATTTTAGCAGGAAAACGATGTATCCGCAAATCCTTAACTCCCTTTAACGCAGGATGCCTATAAACACAAAAAAATCGGATGTCTCACGACAACCGATTTTCAAAAACAAACTACTTAAAAACTAATCTACTAAAACAAATCAAAAAAAATATCTTTATCGACCTTGCGGTCGCATTTATCAGTACTATTTCTATTTCGATTGCAAAGTTACAAAAAAAGCCCAATACCACCAAACTATTTTGCTTTTTTTTGCAGCTTATAAACAAATTAAACACAAAAATAGGGATAATTCATTGAGAATCACCCCTATTTGTTATTTTCACTTTGCAAACCAGCACCTTTAGAGTATGCTTTGTTTGCACGAATCTGTAGAATTACCTACTATATTCTGCTAGATTACATCATGCCGCCCATGCCTGGAGCAGCAGCTGGTGCTGCAGGAGCTGGCTCTGGTTTATCAACCAATACGCACTCTGTAGTCAGGAACAAGCCTGCGATAGAAGCTGCGTTCTCCAAAGCTACACGCTCTACCTTGGCAGGATCTACGATACCAGCCTTGCGCATATCCTCGTAAACATCCTTGCGGGCATTGTAACCGAAGTCACCCTCACCCTCGCGTACCTTATTAACTACTACAGAACCCTCGCCACCGGCATTGGCTACAATCTGGCGCAAAGGCTCCTCAATGGCACGCTCTACGATGCGGATACCTGTTGTCTCATCAGCGTTGTCACCCTTCATATCCTTCAATGCCTCGAGAGCACGGATATAAGTGGTACCACCACCAGCTACGATACCTTCCTCGATAGCTGCACGGGTAGCGCAGAGTGCATCGTCAACACGGTCCTTCTTCTCCTTCATCTCAACCTCAGAGTTGGCACCTACATAGAGTACAGCTACGCCACCGGCGAGCTTAGCCAAACGCTCCTGAAGCTTCTCCTTATCGTATGAAGACTTGGTATTCTCAATCTCATTCTTAATCTGAGCTACACGATCCTGGATGTTAGCCTTCTCGCCATGACCGTTAACGATAGTTGTATTGTCCCTGTTGACGGTAACCTTATCAGCTGAACCCAGCATTTCCAAAGTAGCCTGCTCCAACTTCAAGCCCTTCTCCTCAGAGATAACAACACCGCCAGTCAACACTGCGATATCCTCCAACATGGCCTTGCGACGGTCGCCGAAGCCTGGAGCCTTTACTGCGCAGATCTTCAAACCGCCACGCAAACGGTTAACTACCAATGTAGTCAAAGCCTCAGAATCTACGTCCTCAGCAATAACCAACAATGGACGACCGCTCTCTGCAGCAGGCTGCAGGATTGGCAAGAACTCCTTCAAGTTAGAAATCTTCTTATCATAAAGAAGAATGTATGGGTTATCCATTACACACTCCATCTTGTCTGCGTCTGTCATGAAGTAACCGCTCAAGTAACCACGGTCAAACTGCATACCCTCAACAACACCGATGTTGGTATCACGGCTCTTGCTCTCCTCGATAGTGATGACACCATCCTTAGAAACCTTGCGCATAGCGTCAGCCAAGAGCTTACCAATCTCTGCATCGTTGTTGGCAGAAACAGTAGCCACCTGCTCAATCTTATCATAGTTGTCGTCTACCTGCTCAGCATGATCCTTGATGAAGGCAACGACAGCAGCTACAGCCTTGTCGATACCACGCTTCAAGTCCATTGGGTTAGCACCTGCAGTAACGTTCTTCAAGCCCTCTGTTACGATAGCCTGAGTCAAGATAGTAGCAGTTGTAGTACCATCACCGGCATCATCACCAGTCTTGCTGGCAACGCTCTTTACGAGTTGAGCACCAGTGTTCTCAAACTTATTCTCCAACTCTACTTCCTTAGCCACGGTAACACCATCCTTAGTAATCTGAGGAGCACCAAACTTCTTTTCGATTACCACGTTACGGCCCTTAGGACCGAGAGTTACCTTTACTGCATTTGCCAACTGATCAACACCCTTCTTCAAGAGGTCGCGGGCATCCATATTATATTTAATATCCTTAGCCATTTTCTTATCTATTAACTATTAACTGTTAACTATTAATTATCAATTACTCCTCCACTACAGCGAGTACGTCGCTCTGACGCATCATCATATACTTAGTACCATCAAACTCAAGTTCAGTACCAGCATACTTACCGTAGAGAACAGTATCACCTTCCTTGAGAATCATCTCCTCATCCTTGGTACCCTTGCCGGTAGCAACTACCTTACCGCGCTGTGGCTTCTCCTTGGCTGTATCAGGGATAATGATTCCACCTACTTTTTCTTCAGCTGGTGCAGGAAGTACCAGCACTCTGTCTGCTAATGGTTTAATGTTCATGATTCTATATTTTTAAATTGTTATTATTCTTATCTTTTGTCTCTAGCGTAGCCAATGGTGGCATGCACTCTCAACACCCACGCTCTATACGAAAAACGTGCCAAAGCATCAAGACTGACACTTTGGCACGTATTTATACTGACAACCTTGTCAAGATTACTTTTTCTTAGCACCTTTTTTCTTGGCAGACTTCTTGGCTGCTGCCTTCAACTCCTTCTCTGGAGTAGTCAATGCCGTGTAGATAATATCTGCAATCTTACCGGCACCCTTGGCTGTAGGATGAATGCCATCACGCTGCATCATGTCTGCAAAAGTGAAAGCGGTATGCAAATCCACGAAACTGCACTTATTCTTTTTGGCAAGTTTCTGTATAACAGGCATTTCACCATTCACAATGATACTGTCATTGATGGTCCAGGAATCCTTCAAGGCAGGAATCGGAGAACAGAGGTAGATCTTAGGCTTGCTTGGCAACGCCTTCAAGGTATCAATCATCGCCTGCATACTCTGCTTATATTCCTCTACTCCCTTCGCCCAGTTATGGGTCTTGGTATCGTTGGTTCCCAACTTGACGACAACTACGTTAGGGTTGAAAGCCTTGGCATCTCTCCAAGCCAACTCGTTCATATAAGGCAGATCGCCCTTGTTCATCATTGTACGGGCAGAGACACCAAAGTTCTTCACCTCATAGTTATCACCCAACTTCTTCTGCAACTGAGCAGGATATCCTTTAACCGGAGCCATTCCTATACCAAAGCCATCAGTGATGGAATTACCAATGCAAGCCACACGAATGGCACCCTCCTTTGGAGCCTTAAAACCGTTGAGCCAACAGGTAAGGTCATTCAGCATCTGCTCATGATAAGGAAATCCATGAGCTGCATCACGGAAGCCCCAGCCATGACCGCAGGTTGGATAAACATGCATGGTACACTCGTTGCCCTCGTTTCTCATCGCAGAATAATAAGCCACACCATTGGTTACCGGTGGAACCACCTCATCATCACTCGACATCAGGATGATGGCACGAGGAGTGAGATGGCGACGGACAGCCTTGTCGTTAGACCATTCCTTCACCAGCTGAGGATTGGTCTTGCGTTCCTCACCCAGGAAGTTGACGCAGGAGCCCTTGTGGGTAATGCGCTCATCCATCGAAATCACAGGATAGAAGAGGATGGAGAAGTTAGGACGTACATCATATTCAGCATGGGTACTTACCGAAGAAGCCAGATGGCCGCCAGCCGAGAAGCCCATGATACCCACATCCTCCTTATTAATATGCCATACGGCAGCACTGTCTCTCACGGTACGCATCGCCTGGTAGGCATCACCGAGCGGGATATTGCGGTCGCCCTTCGGCATGCGATACTTCAGAACGAAGTAGGCGATGCCCTGCTTGTTGAAATACTCAGCCCACTGATGTCCCTCATGTTCCATGGCGAGATGAGAATATCCGCCTCCAGGACAGTCTACCACAGCACGACCGCTAGGATTCTGTGGCAGATAGCAGGTGAGTTCACTCTTACCATCCGCACTATTCTTAAGTACGAACTTGCGCGCTGTTGATTGCGCAAACATCGTCAAGGAGGCACAAGCCACCAATGACAAAGCTAAAAATCTTTTCATTACGTATTTAATTTTTAAGTTACGAGTGCAAAGTTACGCATTTTTTCGTTAATACAATGTTATATTTTCGCCAATTTTCGGTTATTTTGTTCAAAACCCTTTGCAGTTTGCTTCTTTTTTACTAAATTTGCAGAAAAATACAAAACTATAAGAATTATGAAGCAGTTTTTCAAAAACGTAGCAGCTACCATCATTGGTATTTTCGCCTCAGGAATCATCATGATGATCCTAGGATTCATCTGTCTGATGGGCATGGTGCTCAATGGCAGCAGCACGCCTTCATTGGCAGACAACTCAGTGATGGTACTGAAACTGCAAGGTCAAATCGACGATAGAGCAGAAGACAACTGGTTGGGACAACTTACCGGCGACGACAAGTTCAACAACCTGGGTATGAACAATATTCTCTCAGCCATCAAAAAGGCTAAGACCGAAGATAAGATAAAGGGCATCTACCTGGAAACAGGTGATCTTGCCACTGATTACGCCACCCTACAGGAGATACGTGAAGCATTGGCCGACTTCAAGAAGAGCGGCAAGTGGATCATCGCCTATGGAGACAGCTACTCACAGGGCGCCTACTACCTCGCTTCCATCGCCAGCAAGGTGTATGTAAACCCAGAGGGACATATCGACTGGCATGGCATCGCTTCACAGTCACAATATATAAAAGATGTGGCAGCCAAGTTTGGCGTTCACTTCACCGTGGTAAAGATGGGCAAATACAAGAGCTTCACAGAAACATATACCGAGGATAAGATGAGTGACGCCAACCGTGAGCAGGTAACCCGATACATCGGTGGACTCTGGACGAAAGTACTCGCCGATGTAAGCCAGAGCCGTGGCATCAGCAAGGATTCCCTGAATCACTATGCCGACGGACTGATGGTGTTCGGTGATACCAAACAGCTGAAATCACGCAAGATGGTAGATGGATTCTGCTATTATGACGAGATTAAAAATGTGGTGAAGAAACAGCTGGGACTGAAAGAAGACGAGAAGATTAGCCAGGCATCCATGAATGATGTGAACACAGCTATCGACGACAGCAGTCTGATGGGCGACCAGGTTGCCGTTTATTACTGCCAGGGAAGCATCGTAAGCACAGCTATTCCTAGCATCTACGGCAACGAACAGCAGATTGTGAGCACCGATGTTATCAAGGACCTGGAGGATTTGGGTAATGACAAGAGCGTGAAGGCTGTGGTTCTCCGCATCAATTCGGGTGGTGGAGATGCTTATGCTTCCGAACAGATCTGGCGTGCCGTAAGTCAGCTCAACAAGAAAAAACCGGTTGTTGTTTCCATGGGAGGCATGGCTGCATCAGGTGCTTACTATATGAGCATGGGAGCCAGCTACATCATGGCACAGCCTACTACCCTTACAGGAAGCATCGGCATCTTCGGTGCCCTGCCAGACATCAGCGAACTGATGACCAAGAAGCTGGGCTTCAAGTATGATGAAGTAAAGACCAACCGCAACAGCGGCTATACAGGAGCCGGATATTCCCGTCCTTGGAGTGCCGACGAGCTTGCCAACCTGCAAGCCTACGTGAACCGTGGCTATGCCCTCTTCCGCCAGCGTGTGGCTGATGGCAGAAAGATGAAGGTGGACGAAGTGGAGAAGATTGCACAGGGACGCGTCTGGCTGGGAACAGATGCCAAGAATATCAAACTGATTGATGGCTTCGGCAGTTTGAACGACGCAGTAGCCAAGGCAGCCCAACTAGCTAAAGTATCAGACTATGGCGTGGTGGAATATCCTTTACCGGAAGATTGGACCACCCTGTTGCTGAAAGAAGTATCAGACAATAGCGGCAACTATCTCGACGAGCAGTTGCGCCTTACATTGGGCGACCTCTACAAACCATTCATGCTGATTCGCAACATGAAGGAAAAGGAACCAGTACAGGCAGCCATGCCATTCGTACTGAACATCCAATAAGTGTGTGTGTATATATATAATAAGGTATAAGAAATAAAGGAGAGAGTGAAATGAGAACAGAAGGCGATCTTATCAAGATCAACGATTGGCTGCTACCACTCAGTTGGATATATGGTGGCATCGTGAGATTCCGCAACTGGCTCTTCGATATCGGATTGAAGAAAAGCCGGGCTTTCTCTATCCCCGTCATCTCGGTGGGCAATATCACCGTGGGCGGATCAGGAAAGACTCCGCATGTGGAGTATCTCATCAGATTATTACACGACAAGGGAAAAATTGCCGTGCTTTCTCGTGGCTACAAACGCAAGAGCCACGGCTATGTACTTGCCGACGAAAATACGGAAATGCCGGAGATTGGCGACGAGCCATTCCAGATGCACAAGAAATTCCCCGACATCTATGTGGCAGTAGATGCAAAAAGAGTAAGGGGTATCAACAACCTGCAGTGTGACGAATCCACCAAAGATGTGGATGTGGTATTGCTCGATGATGCGTTCCAGCATCGCTACGTAAAACCGGGCATCAACATCCTGCTGGTAGATTACCACCGACTCATCATCTACGACAAGATGCTCCCGGCAGGAAGACTGCGCGAGCCTCTGAGCGGAAAGAACCGAGCCGACATCGTCATCATCACGAAATGTCCAAAGGATCTGAAGCCGATGGAATTCCGTGTGCTCACCAAGGCAATGAACCTCTACCCTTTCCAGAAACTCTACTTCACGTGCATCGACTACGATACACCTAAGGGAGTTTTTACGGGAGAGCTGCTGCCTACCCAGAAAATCGAGACTACAGAAGAGGAAGAAATCATCGACCCAAATCTGGCAGGATTGAAAGATTATCACGTACTTCTCCTGACGGGCATTGCATCGCCTAAGCAGATGGAGCACGATCTCAAGCCGATGGTCAAGGATATGCAGTCACTATCCTTCGGCGATCACCATCACTTCAAGAGCAAGGACATCGATCGCATCAACGAAACCTTCGAGGCGATGCCTCAACCTAGCATCATCATCACTACAGAAAAGGATGCCGTGAGACTGAGAGACTCAGAAGGACTCTACGAGAGTGTGAAAAAGAGCATGTACGAACTGCCTATCAAGGTAAGCTTCATGCTTGATCAACAAAATAACTTTAACGAAAAAATTATTAGCTATGTACGAAAAAATTCAAGAAACAGCATCCTGGCTAAAAGAAAGGATGACCACAAGTCCGAAGACTGCCATCATTCTGGGAACAGGCCTAGGACAATTAGCTTCAGAAATAACTGATAGTTACGAGTTTCCATATAGTGAGATACCAAACTTCCCAGTTTCCACAGTAGAAGGTCATGCCGGCAAGCTGATTTTCGGCAAGTTGGGTGGCAAGGATATCATGGCCATGGAAGGCCGCTTCCATTTCTACGAGGGATACAGCATGAAGGAGGTTACCTTCCCAGAACGTGTAATGTACGAGCTGGGCATCGAGACCCTCTTCGTAAGCAACGCTTCTGGCGGAATGAACCCGGATTTCGAGATTGGCGACCTGATGTTCATCGACGACCACATCAATTTCTTCCCAGAGCATCCATTGCGTGGCAAGAACTTCCCTACCGGTCCTCGCTTCCCAGACATGCACGAGGCATACGACAAGCAGCTCCGCAATCTCGCCGATGAGATTGCCAAGGAGAAAGGTATCAATGTCAAGCATGGTGTATATGTAGGAGTACAGGGTCCAACCTTCGAGACTCCTGCCGAATATCGCATGTATCGCATCCTCGGTGGCGACGCCGTAGGTATGAGCACTGTGCCAGAGGTTATCGTGGCCCGCCACTGCGGCATCAAGGTATTCGGCATCAGCATCATCACCGACCTCGGTGGCTTCGACGTACCTGTTGAGGTAAGCCATGAGGAAGTGCAGATTGCAGCCAATGCTGCCCAGCCAAAGATGACGGAGATTATGCGAGAGATGATTCGCAGATCATAATTGTCAACTATAAACTATAAACTATAAATTATAAATTATCTTGGATATAGCTAAGTTAGGTGAATTCGGTCTCATCGACCATCTCACCAAGGGATATGAAAACAAGAATGCCTCTACCGTCTATGGTGTGGGCGACGACTGTGCGGTGATGCACTATCCAGACAAGGAAGTGCTCATGACCACCGACATGCTCATGGAAGGTGTACACTTCGACCTTACCTATATCGACATGCAGCACTTGGGCTACAAGAGTGCCATGGTCAACATCAGCGACATCTTCGCAATGAACGGAACACCACGCCAGATGGTGGTAAGCATTGCCCTGAGCAAGCGCTTCAAGGTGGAAGACCTCGACGATTTCTACAAGGGTTTGCGTATGGCATGCGATAAATGGGGAGTTGACATCGTAGGTGGCGACACCACGTCTTCGCTCACCGGTCTTGCCATCAGCATCACCTGCATCGGTGAGGCTGCCAAGGAAGATATCGTGTATCGAAGCGGAGCCAAGGAAACCGACCTCATCTGCGTATCGGGCGACCTGGGCGGAGCCTACATGGGTCTGCAGCTCCTGGAGCGCGAAAAGGCTGTGTATTACGGACAGGTGGAAGACATCCGCAAGAAGATGGCTGAGGCTAAGGCTAGCGGCGATAGCCAGAAGCTGGCTGCCCTCAACAAGGACTTGCAGGAGATGCGCAATTTCCAGCCCGACTTTGCTGGAAAGGAATATCTGTTGCAGCGTCAGCTCCAGCCAGAAGCACGTGGCGACATCATGGCTCAGTTGAGAGAAGCCGGTATCCGCCCAACAGCCATGATGGATATCAGCGACGGCCTCAGCAGCGAACTGATGCACATCTGCGAGCAGAGCCATTGCGGTTGCCGTGTATATGAGAAGAATATTCCTATCGACTACCAGACAGCCGTACAGGCAGAGGAATTCAACATGAACCTCACCACCTGTGCGATGAATGGCGGCGAAGATTACGAACTTCTCTTCACGGTTCCTATCGGCGACCACGAGAAAATCGAGGCGATGGAAGGAGTGAAGCAGATTGGTTACATCACCAAGGAAAGCCTTGGCAAGTTCCTCATCACCCGCGATGGCCAGGAATTCGAACTCAAGGCACAGGGTTGGAATCCTTTGAAAGATTAGCTTAGCGCAAGCAAAGCCTTTCAAAGAATCCTTCGAAAGATTGATTCATCCCATTTCGGGGTTGTTTTTAGTTAAAATACATTAAGCAAGAGAAAATATTTCGTTTTCTCTTGCTCAATTTAAAATTTTATTGTACCTTTGCAACCGCAAAAGAAAATGGTGCCATAGCTCAGTTGGTAGAGCAAAGGACTGAAAATCCTTGTGTCCCCGGTTCGATTCCTGGTGGTACCACTCCTCCTTTCATTTAGGCGGTTTCTAACTTCGGTTAGAGCCGCCTTTTTGGTATTTATATACCAAGGTAATAGGTGTTACAATCTCTAAATAGTATTATAATAAACAAACTAAACTTAAAAAGCTTATGAAGAAGATTTTAGTTTCTCTATTGGCATTCTTCGCCGTGACTACGGCTTTTGCCAACGATTACAGCAAGTATTATCAGAATTTGCCTGTGGCCATGCCGCAGCCTACCCTGCCAACCATCCCGAACAACCAGGTCAGCATTCTCGACTTCGGTGGAAATGGCGACGGACAGACCCTGAACACCCAGGCTTTCAGCAAGGCTATCAGCAAGCTCAACAAGATGGGCGGCGGTCACCTCAATGTTCCTGCCGGCATCTATCTCACCGGTCTGATTTCCCTGAAAGATAACATCGATCTTCACCTGGAGAAGAATGCCATCATCGTATTCTCTGAAGACAAGAACGACCTGATCAAGATAGACGAGAAGACAGGACAGAAGGAAGATCGCGCCACTGCAGCCATCAACGCCAGCAAGCGAAAGAACATTTCCATTACCGGAGAAGGAACCATAGATGGCAATGGTGAATGGTGGCGCCCTGTGAAGCGCAGCAAGGTGAGCGACGTGGAATGGAACCGCTTCAAGCAGATGGGTGGAACCCTGAACGAAAAGGGTGACATCTGGTATCCGCTCAACCTGAAGCATACACCTAATGTAGTAGATAACATCGATGCACAGGAGAAGGTACGCAACCACATGATCCGTTTCACCGATTGCGAGAACGTACTCGTTCAGGGGGTTACCCTGCTCAACAGTCCTCGTTTCCACCTTATCCCTACCCGATGCAAGAATGTTGTCATCGACGGCATTACCGTGAAATGTCCTTGGAATGCACAGAATGGCGACGCTATCGACATCTCCAGCTGCAAGGACGTGCTTATCGTCAACAACATCGTTGATGCCGGTGACGACGGTATCTGCATGAAGGGTGGTGCAGGAGCAGCAGGTGTCAAGGCCGGTCCTTGCGAGAACATCAACATCCAGGACAACACCGTTTATCACGCTCATGGCGGTTTCGTCATCGGCAGCGAATTCAGTGGCGGCATGAAGAATATCCTGGTTCGCAACAACACCTTCCAGGGCACAGATGCCGGTCTGCGATTCAAGAGTGCCGTAAAGCGAGGCGGAACATCAGAAAACATCTATATCGACCATATCTACATGACCGATATCACAGGTGACGCCATCACCTTCGAAACCACCTATTGGGACAACCACGTGGGAGCCAAGCAGCAGACACAGCCAGTAAAGCAGGAATACCTGCCAAATTTCCAGGACATCCACATCAGCGACGTCTATGTTCGTGGCTGCAAGAATGGCATCGTAGCCCACGGCGCAGAAGGTATGATTCACGATATAACCATCAAGAATACATACATCTTCTACGACAAGCAGGCACAGGACATCGACGCAACCTGCAAGATCAAGCTCGACAATGTCCACTTCGCCACTTTCAACAAGTAAGCCAGCGAAGACTATTATAGTAATTACTTCACCACAGTAAGCGTATGATCGCTCACAGAAAAGTGAATATCCATACCCTCATAAGGCATTCCATATACCTTATGAGGGTCTTTTTGATAATGAGGGCGAGGATCCTGAGCCAGCACCTCCTTCAAAATTTCAATCTTAGCATCCGTCAATCCTTGTTCTTTCAGATATTCCTTCATCTCTTCCGATATCTCCACATCAAGTTTCGCCCATTTTCTATCATCCACGAATCCACTGCGGGCATCAGAATGACAATCGGCATAAACCACATAAGGCTTGATGTCATAGATAGGTGTGCCATCCATCAGATCGGCTCCCTTCACATGAACCACCGGTCCCTTGCTGGTCTCCCACTCTATCCGGGAGATTCTCACGGAAGACAAGCCGATGTTGTTCGGACGAAACGGACTGCGGGTAGCGAATACTCCCACCTTTTCATTGCCGCCCAAAACAGGAGGGCGAACCACCGGACTATTCGCCTTGTGCCTGTTTGCCGAAAATTCCCATATCAGCCACAAGAAGTCGAATCCCTCCATTCCCCTCAGGAAATCAGGATTTCGATATTCCGGTTCAAAAACTATCTGTCCTTCCAACTCAGCCACCAGTCCAGCCTGCTTAGGAATACCAAACTTGCTGCTGAATGGCGATCGAAATTTTGCTATCGGTTTTATTTCCATTCTATATACCTTATTTATATATTAACTTATTATAAGTACGCAAAAACTAGTTAATTATTTTGCCGTCTGCATAAAATAATGTACCTTTGCAGCCAAATTAGCAAAACAATACAATGAAAATAGAAAGACCAGAATATGAGATATGGCTCCAGAATCCTGGAGAACTCGGTGTCTATCAGCAGATAGAACGTGCCGGAAGAGTATGCTACAAGAGCGAGAATAACACCACAGAAGACTCTGCCAAGCCTTTTGTGGAGCGCATGATTCAGAGCGAGCACTTTGCCATGCTGGAGCATGGCACCATCTATCTCGTCTGCAACCATGGCGAACTCCCTCTCTACATCCACAACAAGTTCTCCCATTGCAACACCATCGACGGCAAGGATTACATCACCACCAATCTCCGTGTATTGGCAGAGAACAAGGCAATGGACGACCTGAAGTATCTCAGCGATTACGAAGAAGGAAAGCACGAGCTCCGCATCACTGTGCACTTCACCACTCAGATTGCCATCACCCGAGAGTACAACCGCCATCGCGCCAATTCGATGGCAGAGCAGAGCACCCGCTACTGCAACTACTCAAAGAACAAGTTCGACAACGAGATTACCATCAACCTCCCTACCTGGGCAGAGGAAGCAGGGTTCGACGGTTCTCAGGACCCAGGCGATTACCGCCTGGAAGATATGTGTGCCGATATAGCAGAAGGCAGAGCGCAGGAGTGGAGCAAGCTCGACACCTGGATATTTGCCAACCAGGCAGCCGAGTATGCCTACATGAAACTGATTGAAGCAGGCTGTAAGCCACAGGAGGCACGTGCCATACTGCCATTGGATTGCAACACCGAGCTGGTACATACTGCCTTTATCAGCGACTGGAAGCATTTCTTCGATCTGCGTGCCTTAGGAACCACTGGTGCTCCTCATCCCGATGCCAAGGTACTCGCCTTGCCATTGATGGAGGAATTCAAGAAGAAAGGTTATCTGAAATCATAAGGATGACATTTAAAAAAAGTAAAAAATAGCAGTAGAAATGCAGATTTTCTGTTTTTTATACAAGGCGAACGGATATATTTTGTATTTTTGCACTGTGTTTTTCATAGTATTAGATTTAAGGTTATCAAGGTTGGGGCTACGGCGGTAGCCCTTTTTTTATGCCTTTATCCGAGAATTTACAGCTATTTTCAAGCATTCTACTGAGTTTACGCCATGAAAATCATCAAAAATCAACCATTTTCCAAAAAAACTTCCTTAAAAATTTGGTGGAATCAAAAAATAGTTGTACCTTTGTACCCGCTTAAGAAAACCAAGCTATAGTCATCCGACCGAATTTGGAGAGATGGTAGAGTGGTCGATTACAACGGTCTTGAAAACCGTCGTACCGAGAGGTACCGGGGGTTCGAATCCCTCTCTCTCCGCAAGAGCCTTCTGAAAGAAATTTCAGAAGGCTTTTTTCATTTATATATCCCCCTTTATTATCAATCCACTCTTCTTCATTTACTGATCCATCCCTCTTTTTTCTCCTCTTCTTAAAACTTTTTATCGTTTCGTTTGGGATATTCAAATATTTATCGTAAATTTGCAGCGATAGAAACCAAATCATCGGCAAATTATATATCAATCAATTATAAAACATAATGAAAAAACTAATGACCATTATTGCCGCCATCTTCTGCATGGCGCAATTGTATGCAACAAACCCTGTTAAGCAATGGGGACAGCTGCAAGTAAAAGGTGCACAATTGTGCGACCAAAGTGGAAATCCTGTAGTATTGAGAGGCGTAAGCCTGGGATGGCACAACATCTGGCCACGATTTTACAACAAGCAAGCCGTGAAGTGGCTCGCTAACGATTGGCATGCCAACATTATTCGTGCAGCCATGGGCATTCAGATAGAAGACAACTATCTGGAGAATCCTGATTTTGCCATGAAATGCATCACACAGGTAGTTGATGCAGCCATCAAGAACGGCACTTACGTTATCATCGACTGGCATGCCCACAAAATGCACACCGAGGAAGCCAAGGCTTTCTTCGGAAAGATGGCACAGAAATACGGCAAGTATCCCAACGTTCTCTACGAACTCTACAACGAACCTATTGAGGACAAATGGGAAGATCTCAAGGTCTATGCCAAGACCATTATCTCAGAAATCAGAAAGTATGATCCCGACAACATCATCCTGATGGGCTGTCCTCATTGGGATCAGGACATAGACATCGTAGCGCAGAGTCCGATAGAGGGAGTAAGCAATGTAATGTACACTCTTCATTTCTATGCTGCCACCCACAAGGATTATTTGCGCGACAAGTTGGAAACAGCAGTCAAGAGCGGTCTTCCTATATTTGTATCAGAGTGTGCCGGCATGGAGGCATCTGGCAATGGTCCTCTGGCTCCTGAAGAATATCAGAAATGGCTTGATGTGATGGAGAAGTATAAGGTGAGCTGGGTAAACTGGTCGGTAAGCGACAAAGACGAAACCTGCTCCATGCTCCTTCCTCGTGCCAAAGCCACCGGTAACTGGACTCCTGACCTTATCAAGCCATGGGGCAAAATGGTGAAGGAAGCGCTGACAAGATACAATCAATAGAAATTATCATGCAGCGTGAAAATCTAAACATCACGCACGACCAAAGCCTGTGTCTTTTTATAAATATGGTTGACTCCTAAAGTTTCAATTACATGAAAGAATCAT
>OGNX01000012.1_pt1 | contig 99721 bp, 76 predicted proteins | sample 1573641 | NCBI WGS metagenome assembly OGNX01 (sample SAMEA2581981, study PRJEB24529) | metagenome | biome: Human gut stool | place: China | collected 2011
TGATGATGTGATACTCAGGATATTTGTTCACGAAAAGCCTTACTACGTGTGAGCCGATGAAACCAGCACCGCCCGTGATAATGATATTCTTCATTTCAATTAATAATTTACAATTAATAATTAATAATTATTTTGCTTCTGCCAATTCGGCGATACACTTCTTCAAACTCTCTGTCCAGTATGGCACTTTGAAACCGAAGGTCTGCTTCAGCTTACTCTTGTCGAGCACAGAGAAGTGAGGACGCTTCACTGGGCTTGGGAACTCCTCGCTGTAGCAAGGCTGGATATCGCAGGTGTTGCCGCTGAGTTCGCAGATAATCTTGGCAAAATCAAACCAGGAGCATACACCCTCGTTAGAGAAGTGGTAGATGCCGGTCTTGTCGAGCTGGTTGGTCTCGATGATGTGAGAGATGACAGCAGCCAGGTCGCCAGCGTAAGTAGGAGTACCCACCTGGTCGAATACCACCTTCAGGGTGTCGTGACTAGCCGTGAGGCTCTGCATCGTCTTCACGAAGTTCTTACCCCACTGCGAGTAGAGCCATGCAGTGCGGATGATGATGTGCTTGCAGCCTGTAGCCTCGATGCTCTTTTCTCCTGCGAGCTTGGTCTTGCCGTATACACCGAGCGGATTGGTTTCCCAGTCTTCCTTGCAAGGGATGTTCTTGTCGCCCTGGAACACATAGTCTGTGCTCACATGAATCAGGGTTCCATCCACTTCCTTCATCGCCTGCGCCAGGTTGCCTGCCGCCGTATTGTTGAGCAGGTTAGCGAGGTCGAAGTCGCTCTCTGCCTTATCCACGTTGGTATAGGCAGCGCAGTTAACGATAACCTGGATATCATTTTCCTTCACCTTTTCGCGTATAGCGTCGAGGTTGGTGATGTCCAATTTCTCATAGCCTTCAGCCACATCGGTGAAGACAAACTTGTGATTGCTGTTTTTGGCGCAAATCTGCATTTCATGGCCGAGCTGACCATTAGCGCCTGTTACTAATATATTCATTGAATTATATTTTTTATTCAACTTATTACCAAATTCCTGCCATATATATAAATATGTGGCAAAGGTACGTAATAAATCTGATATACGCAAGTTTTCGGTGAACAAAGTGAGGATAAAGAGGGAGATAGTAACAAAAATTAAGGTTTAGGCTTTGAAAGTATAGAGCATAGATATGAAAGTTTAAGGCATAAAAAAAAACATCACCTTCTTTCACAAGAAAATGATGGGTCTTTCCTAAACATAATAGAAAAGCATTTCTGCTTTTTTGAAAGCAATACTGATTCAATCAAGCAGGCTTCCTATTCAATCAATCCTTTTCCCTAAAAAACTAATACTGTCCTTATTTAAATCAACATACTAAATCAACAAAAGGAATATTTTATACCTTTAAAACTAACTTTTAAGAAGACTTGAAGTGGTAATAAAACCTTTGTCTTAATTATACTGCTTTTTTGAATTCCGATGCAAAGGTAGGCATAATTTCTCAAAGTTGTATACCCTTGTAGGAACTTAGTAAACTTTTAAAAAGCAAAAACTCCATAACCGCCTGATAATCAATATAGGTTAAATCTTAACTATTTTTATCAAAGTAAATGATATTATATGAAAAGAAATTTGTATCTTTGCACCACAAAATCGACAAAAGACTATTTTGTCACCCTTTGGAGACTATTTTGTCCCATTTGGAGACAATCTTATCATTAACAAAATACTAATAAAAGATGAAGCAATTGTTATTTTTACTTCTTATGCTTATGATGCCACTGCTCACCCAAGGCAAAACCGATGAGAAGAAGCTTCTGGAGCGTATAGATTACATGATTGATAACGACCAGTATTATCAAGACATCAAGGAAAAAGAGCTGAAACAGCTGAAGCAACAAGCTTTAGACGCAGAAGATAACAAAACCCGGCTGCTTTTCCTCGACAGCATATACCGTGCCTACAGCGCATACCGCTACGACTCGGCATACGCATATATGAAAAGAGGACTTGAGCTGGCAGAAAAGTGCAAGGATTCTTATTACATCACCCTCAACCAGATAAACCAGGCGTCTGTACTCTCGGTAAGAGGATTCTATAGCAAGGCCGAAGTCCTGCTCCAGACACTCAACCCAGAAACAATGCCCAACAAACTGAAGTTATACTATTACTTCACATACGCCTGGCTGTATAATTACTGGGAATCATACGCCAAGAATTCTGACTACGCAGAAGAATTCCGCACCCAAAAGAAGCATTACATGGATCTCTTGCTCCAGAATTTCAAAGAAGATAGCAGAAACACCGCCTACTACAATTATCTGCTAGGCGAAAGGATCTATCTCGATGAACCTACCAGCAGAAAATCGCTCACACTGTTTCTGAAGGCACTGAAAATGTCTCCAGCCAAATCACGCATCCATGCCATGTCGGCATACGGTGCTGCCCGATACTACAAGTTAACCGGCAAATTCGACCTTTACGAGAAATATCTCGTGGAGGCATCCGTTAGCGACGGATTGTGCCAGCTCAAGGAAACGGTAGCACTGCAGAAGCTGGCCTATTACCTCTTTAAAAAGGATGAGAACAACAGCAAACGGGCAGCCAAATACATCCAGCACACCATGGAAGATGCACAGTTCTTCAACAACCAGCTGCGCATGATGGAGATTTCAAACATCCTGCCAGTCATCGCAGCTGCCAACCAGCAGGCTGCCGAGCGTTCACGTGCCCGCATCCTTACGGGCTTCATCGCAGTAAGCGCAGCACTGATCATCATCATCATCCTTGCCTTCGCGAACAACAGGCAGAAGAACAAACTGAAAAAAAACAAGCAGGAGATTGAAGAGCAGAACAAGAAACAGATAGAGATGAACGGCCAGCTTTCAGAGATGAACAATCAGCTCACCGAACTGAACCAGCAGCTCATAGAAACCAACATCAAGCGCGAAACATACTTGCGCCTCTTTATGGACATCAGCGCTGCATACATCAGTAAGCTCGCTGATTATCGCAAACTGGTAAGCCGAAAAATCAAGGCAAACCAGGCTGCCGACCTGCTGAAGAGTCTCAACACCCACAAGTTGGAAGAGGAAGAGACACAGATGTTCTACAACCGTTTCGACAAGGCGTTCATGGAACTGTATCCAGGTTTCGTTATGGAGTTGAACAAGCTCCTGCTGCCAGAAAGCCAGCTGGAGGTGCCAACTACCCACACGCTGACCACGGAAATCCGCATCTATGCCTTGATGCGACTGGGCGTAACCGACAGTCAGGAAATAGCCACCCTGCTGCATTACTCCACCCAGACCATCTACAACTACAAGTCGGGCATGAGAGCAAAGGCGATCAACCGCGATACGTTCGAATCGGATGTCAATCGCCTCTGCCACATTATTGCATAGTATTATATAGTTAAAAGTTTATAGTTGATAGTTTATAGTTGATAGCAAGATTGCCTATCAACTATAAACTATCAACTATAAACTAGTCTCTGTGTATCACGGTTCCGTTGGCCTGATGCGTAGCCAGAACCAGAACTTCGGCTATCTGCACATGCTCTGGAGCACTGGCTGCATAGAAGGCTACGTCTGCCACATCATCACCATTCAAAGGTTCGATGCCACGATACACATTGTCGGCACGGCGGGCATCGCCATGGAAACGCACGTTAGAGAAGTTGGTCTCCACCAATCCCGGCTTCACGTTGGTAACACGCACCTTGGTGTGAGCCACGTCAATACGCAGTCCATCAGAGATGGCCTTCACTGCCGCCTTGGTAGCACAATACACGTTGCCACCCGCATAGGCAGCATCGCCAGCCACACTACCGATGTTGATGACATGACCGTGGTTTCTTCTCACCATCCCCGGCACAATGAGACGGGTCATGGTGAGCAGGCCCTTGATATTGGTATCAATCATCTGATCCCAATCATCAAAATCTCCATCATACTCAGGTTCCAGACCACGAGCCAATCCGGCATTGTTGATGAGTACATCAATCTTTCGCCAATCCAGCGGAATGTAATCCACCGCCTTCTTGGCAGCATCACGGTTGCGCACATCGAAGGCAAGTGCCAGCACCTGGATGCCAGTACCTTCCAACTGTTTCTTCAAGATTTCCAACTTACCGGTGTTTCTACCCGTAAGAATCAAATTGTAGCCGCCTTGAGCAAAGCGACGTGCGCAAGCCTCGCCTATTCCGCTGGTTGCGCCAGTAATAAGAGCAATTTTATTCATGTATTTTGTTATTTAAAGAATCAGAACTCTCACTTCTGCATTCGCCATTTTTTCTATCTGGTTCATCGGGCGCTTGTAGTAAACACTCTGAATCGCCTTGTTGATGATGCCATGTCCCACGGCAAGAATCGTCTTGTCGGGATACGCCACCTTGAGCCAGGTAAGGAAGTTCTGGGCTCTCGACTTCATCTTTTCCAATCCCTCGATGTTATCAGGCCAATCCTTCGGATCCTTGGGAAGCGAAGGGATGAATTTACCCGTGAAATCTCCCCAGTCACGCTCACGAATCAGAGGAGTCGTCACTATATGCTGAAGAATTTCATCTTCAGACAAAACATGGCGAGAGCCTGCAGGTTCACATTCCAGATGAGGACGGGCGATGATGGCACAGGTCTGCATGCTGCGGTAAAGGTCGCTCGAAACGAAGACATCGATGTGGTCGTTTGCCATCTTCCGGGCTACCTCCTCAGCCTGCTCAATACCCTTTTCATTCAGTCTTCCAGGCGTTTGTCCCTGCATAATTTGTGCGGCATTGTCAACGGTCTCTCCGTGACGCACCAGATACAATGTTGTCATATTTTGTTTTTGCTTACAAAATTACTGATATTTATTGAGAATAAGGAATAAATTGCGTTAAATAAGATATAAAAGGTGTAGAAAACACCTGCTATATCAGAATTCTTTTGTACTTTTGCAGTAGGAATCATATCCTAAACATTGCAAACTAAATAATATATGATAAGAAATGAAAGTGATACATAGTTCATTCTTCCGCGCCGTATGCGCTATCATCGTGGGCGGACTGCTCATTCAATACCGCGAGCAGACCGTAACCTGGATTACCATAGCCATCGGCATACTGTTTTTCCTCTCGGGTGTCATCTCGCTGCTCACGTATCTGAGTGCCAAGCGAAATTCCGAGAAGATGAAGGGACAGTATCTATATGATGCCCAGGGTAACCACATCGTGGGCATGCGTCCCAACTTCCCGCTGGTGGGAATGGGTTCGCTGATTCTGGGACTGATCCTGGCACTGATGCCAAACGTGTTTATCTCCTGGCTGATGTTCATCCTTTCGGCATTGCTGATTATGGGAGCGCTCAGTCAGATGGCGAATCTGGTGGCAGCTGCCAAGATGGGAAGAGTGGGAATCGTGTATTGGCTGATGCCTACGTTGCTCCTACTGCTCGGTCTGTTCACCCTCTTCCGTCCTAGCTCCATCGCCTCTGCCCCACTCCTGGTCATAGGATGGGCGATGCTGGTATATGGAGTGGTAGAAGCCATGAATGCCTTCAAGGTTTCCAACAACCGGAGAAAATGGAAGAAAATGCAGGAAATCAAGACCTCCGCCTCTTCTTCTAATAAGGTTTTCGAGGATGCCACATTCATTGAAGAGAAATAAAAGAAGAAAGAGGGTGTGTCTTGGACTTTTGACACACCCTCTTTTTTATTGCCATTTTATTGCTATCAAAGAGATAATCTGCGATTAATCCACCAGGCCCTCCACATATTTACAAAGAATACCGATGCCGGTGGCATTCTCGCCGCCTTGCGGGATGATGATGTCGGCATAGCGCTTGGTTGGTTCGATAAACTGCTCGTGCATAGGCTTGAGTACCTTGAGATAGCGGTCTACCACCATCGAAACCGTTCTTCCACGGTCGATGGTATCACGCTGGATGTTGCGGATCAGGCGCTCATCGGCATCCGTATCCACGAAAACCTTCAGATCCATCAGGTCGCGCAAACGCTTGTCTACCAGCGTCATGATACCCTCGATGATCACCACGGGCTTCGGATCCACATGCACCGTTTCCTTCTCACGATTGCATTTGATGTAGCTGTAGGTAGGCTGCTCGATGGCACGGCCCGCTCTCAGATCCGCCAACTGCTCGTGCAGCAGTTTCCAGTCGAAAGCATCAGGATGATCGAAGTTGATCTGATGACGCTCCTCCTCGGTCATCTCCGAGGTATCATTGTAATAGGAATCCAATGGCACCACAGCCACGAAATGAGGCGGCAAAGCCTCTACCAGTCGCTTCACCACCGTGGTCTTGCCAGAACCCGTTCCGCCGGCAATACCAATTACAGTTACTTTATCTAGATTTTCCATTTATTTTTAATTTTAAAGCTTTTGCCCTTACAGGGCGCATTGCTGATTATCATTATACCCAGGGCGCTGCCCTGGGCTAGGAGCTTCTGCCCTTTCAGGGCGTGTGGGGGCTATCCTTGCGAAAGTTCAGTTTTATAAGATGTCTTCAAACATCTTGCGATAGTACTCCGCCTTCTTCTCCACCGCCATCGGATACGCCCTCGAACTCGATGGCATGCGATAGAGACGAAGCTTGCGGGAAGATGAACCCGAAGAAGAACCAGCAGATGCTTCTTCCTGGTCTTCAAACTCAAACTCTACGAAGCCACCCATTTCCGGCTTTTCCTTGATTCCGAAATGTTCAGAAAAGATTTTGGTGGCTAGCTGACCGGCTGTAAGCACCGCCCTGCACTCGGGCAGCTTCCTCAGCATGCCATCCAAATCAGAAGGTTCAACCACCTGCAGGTCCTTATCCGATGCCGTGTTCTTGGTACGGATCACCTGCTGGGCAGTATCGTATATCGCCACGCCCTTCTCCTTCAGGAACTCCTTGATGGCATCCAGGCGATACGTCTTGTTCTCCACATCCACAAAGTGCAGCTTATCGCCGAAGTAGATGATGCCGAAGATTCGCCACATATCATTCTGAAAGTTAGGATAATACCAAGGCATGCACCATCGCTTCTCCGAAGGTGGAAACGTGCCGAGCATCAGCAACTTGGCATTGCCCGGCAACCAAGGCTCAAAAGGATGAATCTCAACCATTACACTTTGAACTTTCAACTTTGAACTTTGAACTTTATGATTAGCTTAGCTATAGATTTTAGAACTTAACAAAGTCCTATAAACTATAAACTATCAACTATTAATTATTAACTCTTAACTATCAACTAAATCATTTCTTTTCCTTCACCAGATACAATACCACTGGCAGGTGGTCGCTGTAGCCATTGAGCCATCTGCCACCAGCCTTGGTTCTCAGAGGCGAACCCTTATACTGGCCCTCCTGCTGGATGAGGTAGTCTCTGCGGAACACGTGGTTCTTCCAGAACTTCAGGCTCGAATAGTCCTTCTTCTTCGCATCCTTGTTCAGCAGGTTAGGAGTCATCACAATCTGGTCGAAAAGATTCCAGCTGCCATTGTAGAACAAGGTACCCTTGCCCTCCTTTGCCAGAATATTATACCAAGGATTATACATGTCACCATCGCCCACCTGCTGTATCTCAGGCTTCGCACGGAGCACCTCATGCATACTCTTATCCGTAGGGTCATCGTTCATATCACCCATCACGAAAACCTTCATATCCGGATTCACTCTGAGCAGACTGTCCTTCACCACCTTGGTCTGGCGCGCACCGCTCTCACGGTAGAACGAACTCGAGAAACGGCTTGGCCAGTGGCACACAATCACAGCCACATCTTCGCCCGCCATCTCGCCACGCACCGTCAGGAAACCACGGGTCTTGAAGGCAGAATCCTTCGCCAGTTCCTGCACGTAAGGCACCAGCTTCACGTTCTTCACCCTGAAGAGTGCAGGGTTATAGAGCAGCGCACAGTCGATGCCGCGCTTGTCAGGACCCTCGATGTGGCAGAACTGCATGTTGCGCACCTTCAACGGAGGCTGAGCGGTAAGATCCTTCAGCACATTGGCATTCTCCACCTCGGCAAGACCGATGAAGGCACAGCCCACATTAGGGAGCACATCCGTACCCATATCAGCCAGGGCACGCGACATGTTCTTCAGCTTACTCGTATATTTCATTCCGTTCCAGCCCTTGGCAGGCAGATACTCATAGTCGTTCTTACCCGCATCGTGGCAAGTATCGAAAAGATTCTCCTGATTATAAAAACCCACTGCATACACCTGAAACTGTTTTCCACCGGCTGCAGCCGTTTTTTTCTTCTGAGCGGAAGCACCCAAGCCAATAATCATCAGCAGGGCAGCCAAAAACCATACTTGTCTTCTCATAATCCTTTATTCGTTATTCTTTCTCGTTTTACATGTATTTAATCTTTTATAACCGCAAAGATAGCATAAATATCGCAAAAAACGCTGCAAAAATGGAGAAAAATTCATTTTTAGCAAATTTTTAACTAAAATGTCTTTCTATATTCAAAAAAAATGTGTTACTTTGCACTTGTACATTTTATTATTAACTTATACAGACTATGCAAAAGAAAATAAAATTAGCGACGTTAGCTCTCTTCTCCTGTACGCTTGCGATGGCTCAGAACGAAAAAAACACTGAGCAGAACATGGCACAGGGACTCGACGAGAATGCTTTCACCTTCTCCGAGGCACAGTTGGGCGAGGACGATGACATGTCATCCAATGTCACCATCCTCAACTCTTCATCCAACGTATATGCCAAGGATGCAGGTTACCTCTTCTCGCCTGTGAGATTCCGCTATCGTGCCTTCAACCAGAAATATAACGATGTGTATATCAATGGTGCAGCAATGAACGATATGGAGACCGGACAGTTCAGATTCTCCAACATCGGAGGATTGAACCGATTCTCACGCAACGTGGATTTCGCGCTGCCGTTCGAGGCCAACGGCTATTCCATGACCGGAATGGCGGGTTCCAATAACTATGATTTCCGTGCCGGAAGCATGCAGGAAGGCCAGTATGCCAGCGTGGCTGCCGCCAACCGCAACTACACCCTGCGCGGACTCTACACCTACTCCAGCGGATTCAACGCCAAGGGATGGGCCATTACAGCCGGACTCACCTACCGATGGGCCAACCGCGGATACGTGGAGGGCACCTACTACAACGCCCTCTCCTATTTCTTCGGCGTGCAGAAGAAGTGGATGAACGGCCACTCCCTGAGTCTCTCCACCTGGGGCAACCCTACCGAGCGAAGCACCCAGGGAGCTTCTACCGACGAGGCCTACTGGCTTGCCAACGACTACTACTACAACCCATACTGGGGATACCAGAACGGACACAAGCGTAACTCGAGAGTAGTGAACGACTTCGCCCCTTCTGCCATCGCCACATGGGACTGGGACATCAACGAAGGCATGAAGCTCACCACATCCCTCTTCGGAAAATACTCCATGTACAAGAGCACCAAGCTCAACTACAACAACGCCGAGAATCCGCAGCCAGACTACTGGAAGAACATGCCATCTGCCAACTACTACGTGTGGGGCGACTTCCAGAACGGAAACAACATCTACAACTGGGATAGCTGGAACAACGCCGTGAACTACTGGCAGGCTAGCAAGCAGAACCGCCAGATAGACTGGGACCGACTCTACTACTCCAACCAGCAGGCTGCCAAGAACGGACAGGAGACCATGTACTACTTGCAGGCTAAGCACAACGACAACCTCAACCTCGTGCTCTCCTCAACCCTCAACACCAAGCTCACCAACAAGTCGAGCCTGGCATCGGGCTTCATGCTCGGCGTAAACCAGAACCGCCATTACCAGACCATGGAGGATATGCTGGGAGGAAAAATCTTCCACAACATCAACTCCTACGCCATCGGCGAATACTCCATCTCCGACCCACGCGTGCAGTACGACCTGAACACCGCCGGACCTAACAACACCGGCAAACTGGTGTACGAGGGCGACAAGTTCGGCTACGACTACCGCATCGACGTGCAGAAGGCAGGCGCCTGGAGCACCTACAAGACCCAGATTTCACGCTTCGAAGCCATGGTGAGCGGCCGCATCGGCTACACCGGCATGAAGCGCAAGGGATACATGCGCAACGGTATGGCTGCCGACAACAGCTATGGCAACAGCGGCACAGCCCACTTCCTCGACGGTGGTGGCAAGCTGAGCGTGAACTATGATGCAGGTCGCGGTCATGCCTTCCGCATCGGAGCCGGCTACGAGTGGCGTGCGCCTATGGCAAACACCGCCTTCATCGCGCCTGAAATCAACAACGATTTCGTTACCAACCTCAAGAACGAGCGCATCTTCAGCTCAGAGGTAAGCTACCAGTATCAGAACGCATGGATGCATGCCAACCTGAGCGGTTACTACAGCCGAATGGAGAATGTAACCGAGTGGCAGAACTTCTACAACGACGACGAGAACTCGTTCACCTACGTGAGCATGACGGGATTGAAGAAGGAATACTACGGTCTGGAGGCTGGCTTGAAGTTCAAGCTCACTTCATGGCTCGACTTCAAGACCCTGGGCACCATCAGCGAGGCTAAGAACATCAACAACGTCACTGCCAACTACATGCTCTCGAAGAGTGCCGAGGTATATACCGACAAGGCTTACGTGATAGATATGCGCGAGAGCGGTACGCCGCTCACCGTGGGAAGCATCGGTCTCGACCTCCATACCAACGGATGGTTCGTGAATCTGAATGCCAACTACTACGACCGCATCTACCTCTCCTATTCTCCAAGCTATCGCTACGAGAAAGTGCTCAAGAACCGCCAGAGTGCCCACCAGAAGTATCCGGAGATCTTCCCATCTGTGGTTACAGAAGATGGAAACAGCTGGCTGCCTGAGGCTGTGGCACAGGCGAAGGGTCACGGAGGATGGATGGTTGACATGAGCATCGGCAAGAGCATCCGATTGAAGAAGGGCTCGCTCAACTTCAATCTCATGATTACCAACCTGCTGAACAACCAGAAGCTGGTAACGGGCGGATATGAGCAGAACTCACGTTCGGGCTACACCCTCACCACAGGCGGCGAGGTGAACAACGTTCGCGTTTATCAGTTCTCAAAGAATCCAAAGAAGTATTACGCATTCGGCACCAACGGCATGTTCCAGATTGGCTACCGATTCTAAAACGATGTATCATCGATTCTAGAATGACATAAAATAGATTCTAAAACGACACGACAATGAAAAAGATAAAATTCATAGCAATGGCCATGATGGCGATGGCGGGAATGATGCTGGCATCATGCATGGGCGACAGTTATGCCGACCCGGAGATGGTAGAGACCATCCCTGCTCCTCCTTACGGCAACAATCTGCTCAGAGAGAAGAACGTGGTTACCATTGCACAGCTCAAGAGCGATTACAAGACCACCATCACCGGCGGCGGATACAAGCTCATCGACAAGCCGATGATGATCAAGGGTTACATCACGGGCAATGACATCAGTGGCAACCTCTATCAGCAGGTGGCTCTGCAGGATGCCACGGGTGCTATCCTCGTAGATATTAACGGCGGCGGATTGTACGGCTATCTGCCAGTGGGTCAAGAGATTCTCATCGACCTCAACGGCCTCTACATCGGCGGTTACGGCAAGCAGGCACAGATAGGCGGCATCTACACCAACCTGAAGACCGGAGCCACATCCGTGGGAAAGATGGACCGCCCTACCTGGCAGAAACACTTCAAGCTGCTTGACGAGGCAGATGCCAGCAACGTAGAGGCAGAAGAGTTCGACCTGAGCAAGGCTGCCGATGCCAACTATCTGGAAGAGAATGCAGGCAAACTGATGACCATCAGGAAAGTGAAGTTCAACAGCGCCAACGGCAAAAACGTATGGGCAGCCAACGATGAGACCACCAACCAAAGCCTGAAGGATGCCGTTACCGGTCAATGGATCAGCAGCAACACCGTGGTGGTGCGCACATCGGGCTATGCCCGCTTTGCCAATGCCATCCTGCCAGACGGAGCCTACGACATCACGGGCATCTTTACAAGATATAATAATGTATGGCAGATCATCATCCGCAACACCGACGACCTCTCTCCTTCCGTGCTCTCCATCTTCAAGGAGGCATTCGATGAAAGCCAGGGTGAATTCACTACAGAAAACATCAAGCTGGCCGAAGGCGTAAGCTATGCCTGGAAATGGGCTTCGGCTGCATACGGAATGAAGGCTTCAGGCTATGTGAACGGTGCCAACGTTGAACTCCAGTCACGACTCAAGTCACCTGCCATCAACCTATCATCCGTCAAGAGCGCAACCCTCAAGTTCGACCAGGCCATCAATTTCTCTTCCGACATGACCAAGGAATGCAAGGTTCAGGTTTCTACTGACGGAAAGACATGGACTGATTTGAAAGTTGCGGGTTATCCAACAAAGAATGGTTGGGATTTCGTTACCTCTACTGCAGATTTAACCAAGTATTGTGGCAAGACCATATACATAGGTTTCCTCTATAGCAGTTCCACATCAGCGGCCCCAACATGGGAAGTCAAGAACTTCGTGATAGATTAACAGAAATCACTTCTATACATTATTATATATAGTAACATCAATAAAAAAGACAACAATATGAAAAAGTATATATTTTCAGTTTTGATGGCGGCTATGGCTGCCTTCACATTCAGCAGCTGCGAGGATGTGCCAGAACCTTACACACTGCCTACCAAGCCGGAAGCCGGTGGCACCACTCAGGGCGAGCCTAAGGGTACAGGTACTGCTGCCGACCCATTCAACAGCATTGCAGCTATCAACTATTGCAAGACCCTGGAGGCAGGCGTAGAGTCTGACAAGGAGGTCTATATCAAGGGCAAGGTAGTGAGCATCAAGGAGCAGTTCTCTACCAGCTTCGGCAACGGTTCGTTCTACATCGCCGATGACGAGACCAGCGAGAAGTTCTACATCTTCCGTTCCCTCTATCTGGGCAACAAGAAGTGGACCGCCAGCGACCCTGAGCTCAAGGAAGGCGACGAGGTGGTAGTTTGCGCCAAGGTGATGAACTACATGGGCAACACCCCAGAGACCGTGGCCAACAAGACCTATCTGGTTTCCCTGAACGGCAAGACAGCCGGTGGCTCAGGCAGTGGCGATGTCACTGGCACGGCAAAGGGCGATGGTTCCGCAGCCAACCCATTCAACAGTGTGGCAGCGCAGAAGTACACCGCAGCCCTGGCATCGGGCGCAATTTCAGACAAGGAGTTCTACATCAAGGGTAAGGTACAGAGCATCAAGGAGCAGTTCTCTGCATCCTTCGGCAACGGATCATTCTATATTGCCGATGATGCCAACAGCACCCAGTTCTACATCTTCCGCATCTACTACTTCGGTGGCGAGAAGTGGAAGGAGGGCGATATGACGCTGAAGGAAGGCGATGAGATTGTGGTTTGCGCCAAGCTCATCAACTACATGGGCAACACTCCAGAGACCAACCAGGGCGGTAAGCTCATCTCCGTGAACGGCAAGACCAGCGGCGAGGGCGGCTCCGAGACTCCAGATACCCCATCCAAGCCAGATACTCCAGCCACAGGCGAGGGCTTGACCATCAATGGTACCACCGTTACATTGAGCAATGCGGCAGCTACAACCACGGGTGCCAGCGTAGAGCTGAATCTCAACGAGGCAGGTTTGACCAATCAGGCAGCCGTAGAAACCGTGAAGTTCTCAGATGGTTCCACCGTTACCTTTGATGCCAACGGTCAGGAGAACGGTCCTAAGTTCTACACCAACACCAAGGGCGTACGTGTATATGCCAACAACAAGCTCATCTTCAAGGGCATCAAGAAGATTAAGCAGATTGTGATGACCTGCGACAGCTACAACGGCATCAACTACGTGGGCAATGCTACAGCCACCATCGAGTTTTCAGGCACCACAGCCACCTACACCAACCTCTTTACCGAGACAACAGGCGGCGGTGTTCAGCTTCGCGTGAAGACAATCAAGATAGTTTATGCGGAGTAAGATATTTCTCCTCTACCGTCCCCGAAGGGGGCGAATGTGAATAACCGCTGGTGGAATGACCGAAGGGAATGGAACCTGCGGATAGTGACAGATACTCTCTTATCGTCCCCGAAGGGGGCGAACAGGAGCAAGACTGGATGTGGTTCGCCCCCTTTGGGGACGCTTTCTCCCTACTATTGGTTGTCCGCAGGTTCCATGACCTTTGGTCATTCCACCAGCGGTTATTGAAAGTTGGCCCCCTTCGGGGACCGGAGGTTACTTACGAAAGTAGAATAAGTTACTTGTTCAACCCCCTAATTCTCAAATATTTCTTAAAAAGAAGAAGAAAAATTTGGTGGTTTCAGGAAAAAAGCGTAACTTTGCACCCTGAAATTGTTAACAGGCTATAATGGGCATGCCCCGAAGAGGGACATGAAATGAGGCGAAAGCTTCCCCATGACGTCTATTTTTTAATCATCAAATAATAAATAAAAGAAAAAATGAAAAAAGGTATTCATCCAGAGAACTATCGTCCTGTAGTATTTAAGGATATGTCTAACGGCGATATGTTCCTCACTCAGTCAACATGCAAGACTAACGACACAGTAGAGTTCGAGGGCGAGACTTATCCAGTAGTTAAGATTGAAATCTCTAGCACATCTCACCCATTCTACACAGGTAAGAGCAAGCTCGTTGATACTGCTGGTCGCGTTGACCGCTTCATGAACCGTTACGGCAAGTTGAAGAAGTAATATACCTTTTTAATTAAAGATATATTATCAGCGAAAGATAGGAAGTGTGTTCCGTCGTAGTTGCATATACGTCGGAATGCACTTTTTTTCTTTTATAATTTAAAACATTAACAAGAATTACGAGAATTATGAAATATACCAAACTACTCATCCTCACGCTTTTGACAGCCATGACGTTCTTTGCCTGCGGCACCGACGACTCACTGCAGTTCAACTTCCCGGATAAGGAAAACAATGGCGGAGGCAACAACGGTGGTGGAAATACCGGAGGCGGCAGCACCGGAGAATCTACCGATAAGAATAACACCAACAAGAATGTGGCTACAGCCAATATGCCTGCCGTGGTAAAGAACGCCATCAACGGTCTGGAGTTCCCGAAACTCAAGAACAACGGCAGCAGCTACGCCATCGTGCACATGGATAACACCACGGGCATGGTGAACTTCTCTACCGAATGGGACGACAACATGAAGAGCCAGCGATGGAGCTGCTATACCTTCCACACCGGAAACACAGCATCTAACGTAGATAGATGGAAACCTGCTCAGGGCGAGCGCCAGTATCCATGGGATACCGACCTGCAGGAGCAGTGGGGCATCACCGATTTCACCGAAGACCCTACCCCAACCAAGCAGGGATTCGACCACGGACATATCTGTCCTTCTGCCGACCGCAAGCTGAACCTTACCCAGCAGAAGCAGACTTTCTTCATGACCAATATGCAGCCACAGTATAGCAACTTCAACCAGCGTGGCACCTGGTATAAGATGGAGGATGAGCTGCGCAAGCTGGCTCCGAAGATTGACTCTGATACCCTCTTCATCGTGAAGGGCGGCACCATCGACCCGGTGGGCAGCGAGAGCAACATCCTGGGATGGAAGAAGCAGGGTGCATCGAGCGACGTGAAGAAGCCTGGCTACATCCCTGTGCCAAAGTATTTCTTCGTTGCCGTGCTGAAGAAGGAGTATAACCAGAAGACCAAGCAGTATAGCTACAGTGCCTTCGGCTACTGGTTCCTGCACGAGAACAAGGCGTTCGACAAGAGCGACCTGCTGGGCAACTACGTGGTGAACATCAAGACGCTGGAAGACAAGACCGGCATCGATTTCTTCTGCAATCTGCCAGATGATATCGAGAAGAAGGTAGAGACCCAGGATGTGGAGGTCATCAAGAACCTCTGGGGATTCAAGTCATCGAAATAACAGCATAAGAAAAAAAGGGTGTGTCTTGTACTTCATGACACACCCTCTTTTTTAATACTTCATCGCATCATGCGGGAGCTAGAGAACGATGTGCTCGTTGTCACCCTCCGAACCCGTGTCCTTGCCGCCGCCCTCGGAACCGGAACCGGTGGTGCCGGAGTCAGAGCCCGTGGTGCCGCCCGTGGTGCCGCTGCTAGAACTTCCGCCAGCGTTAGATCCGCCCGATGGAGAACCGCCCCCGGAATCGTTCAAGCCCTTGTACTCCACAAGCTCCTCCACCTTCACATCCTTGAGCAGAGTCTTCACACGCTTGCCCTGCTGCATCTCGATGGCCGACTGGAAGATGACGTGCATGCCCACGATATTGGCTGAGGTAAACTTCTTGGCGGTGTCGGCAGGCGAAGTGTTGAGACCCACCTTGAACGACCCGAAACCATCCAGCACCACGCGGTTGCCCAAAGCAAGCTGGGCAGTCACCTCGGTGACCAGGGCGCTGACCACAGCCACCACATCAGGCTCGGTAAGAGTACAGCGGTCGCGGATGTTCTGACACAGCTTCTTGGTGTAGATGGTGTCACTCACTACGGCACGGCCATAGATCTTACCCTGGGTCTTGGAACCCTTACGATTGTTCACTACTTTTCTGTATTTTACACTCATAATCAAAAAAATTAAAGGTTAAACAAAAAATTAAAAACTAAAACTCAATCAAATAATCCAAGTCAAAAACCTGAATCAAAAACACAAATCAAACAATTCATTCTTAGTTCCCCACGCTCATGCAGGAGCTAACCCCCATCGAGGTTAAAACCGCCGTGAGCACGGAAATCAAAACCTGAATCAAAGCTTTCCATGTCTCTTTTTTCATCGTATTAAACTATTAAACTTTAAAATATCATTCATCGTAGAAATAATCAATCAACGCATTCACATCGTTCGAATCACTCACATCAGAATCTGATGCCGGTTCCTGCGGCGCAGCGTATAGCTCACATGAAGCCAACGTCGGTGCTCCGAGCCCTGGGGCTCCAGAATCATCTGGTCGAACTCGCAATGGTCGCGGATAAAGGAAGAGAACTTCTCCAGCTGCTCCTTGCTGGAGATGAAGATGTCGGCAGCCTCGCCCAGCGTGTGCTGACTGCCCGGCACGCCGTGAACGGCGAGGTTCAACTGCGGACAGCGATATCCACTTGTAATCACCACCACGCCGCAATGCTGGCGCAGGGGTTCAAGTACGCACTCGCAGAGCAGCATCAATCGGGAAATCACGATGGCGTGCTGCGGCGTGTTGTCGATGCCATACTTGATGGCGGTGCCCGAACGTAAAAACTCCCCAAGGGCAAAATGGGGGGAGAGGAGCATCTGATGCATCCTCTCCACTTCCAAACTGGTGTATTCCATAGACATTAAATTTTGCAGGTTCTCAAAGTCTGTTACCCAAACACTGATTCCTACTATTACTACAACTAACTTATCTTTAAAAACAGATTTACTTCTGAATTCTAGTGCAAAGATACAAAAAAAATCGCTTCCTGTCAAGAGTTTGAGGGCAGCATTTTGGGCAGCATTTTGGGCAGCAACGCCAAAGAAGCCTATTCCAAAGGCAAAGGAGCGTTACGTAATCTTTACGCAACGCTCCTGCCAATCCCAACTAAGCCTCATTCCGATTTTGAAAGATGCATCATCCGGCTTCAAACAAGCCTGATGAGCCGCTCGATAATCCTACACTCCTCCACCCCATCCAGATGATTCATGTAAAACAGCGTGATGGTATCAGGCTTGATACCCTGACGCTGCTCCCTGGCACGCAGCTTGCTCAGCGCCGACGAAGGATGATGCGGAGCCTCCATACCCAACGCCTCGAAACACTCCTGATAAAGCCTTGAACACTTCTTGGGCTGCAACAGTTCATCATACATCCCCAGATGCTGACAAAACCCTTCACCCTCCATCATCGGAGCAACGTGATTACCCACATCGTTCACCCATTCCACCAGCAGACGCTTGCTCACAGCCCACTCGTAGCGGCCCTTCTGCGTCTGCAACCACTCGTAATCCGAAAGCATCAGCGCCTGAGCCCTCGACTTACGCTCATTATATCCTTTCCTATCCATCTAATCCTAGTTTAAAGTTTACAGGGCGGTTTTCAGCCACGAACCCATGTCGTGCTCGGGGAATACCTCCTTGCGGCACTCCGCCTCGCACTCCTGCTGCGACGCACGCTCCTCATATCTGCCACACTCGCGGCGCGTGTAATACACCTCGCCCAGACTGCTCAGCTGCTGGTCTCTCACCTTCATCATCTTCATCACCGTGTAGTTCACCGCCAACGGCGAATTCGGATTCGGATCAATCACACGTCTCACCGAGAAGAGGAAATCAGCCAGGTTCACCCAGTTGGCACTGCCCGCAATCTCGTAGAAATCCAGGTCGCCCTGCGTACCGTCCTTGTGCTGGATTCTAGGGTGCGCCACCACAAACGTCCACACGCCGTGCTTGCGGCTCCACGACTGCACCTTGGTCAGGAACTCCTTCACCTGCTGCGTCTCCGTGAGCCGCTCCTTGCCCTCGTCTATCGCCACGAACATGTAGGGGTCAATCACCAGGAAATCCAACCCGTGCTTGCGGCGCAGGCGCTCGCCCATCCTCACGATATACGAAGGCGTAGGCAGCTCGCTCTGAGCCGTGAAATCCACCATGTGGTCGCCCAGATAGGAAATCAGAGGGTCCAGACGGGTGCGCTCCAGCTCGGGATCCAACTCTCGGGTGCGCACGTTCTGCACCCATTTCTGCAAACTGGTAACCCCCACACCCACCTGAGCCACGTTGGTGAAATGCTTCGCCTTGTCGGGCAACTCGAACGAGAAGAAGCCCACGCGCTTGTGGCAGTGGAAGATGAGATGTGCCATCATGCAGTTCAGGAAATCCGTCTTTCCCGAGTTCGGGATGCCCGTCACCACCACCAGTCCGCCAGAGGAAGTGAGATGGAACACGCGGTCGGTCAGCGGGCCCATGCCGATGCTGTAGCCGTGGTCATACTGTCCCAGCATCACGCGCTTGATGTCGTCGGCATGCTGTTCGGCGGCATACACATCCTCCATGCCCAGCTCCTTGGCACCGAGGATAATCTTCCTCACGGTTTCGGCGCCATAGCGGGCATACACCTCGCTGATGTCCTTGCAGCGGCCGGGGAGTTCGGCAAGGGTAGCCTGGTCGGCGTAAAACTTAAGCAGACGCTTCACCAGTCCCCTGCCGGGGCGGTCGGAGTCGCCGCACACCACGATTTCCTCCGCCTGAGCAATCCATTCGGCAAATGCCTCGTGGCTCTTTCTGATATCCGTCTTGCATCCGCTTGCCACGCTGATTACGTAGGGGAATCCGCACTGCATCAGGGTGAGCCGGTCTTTTTCGCCCTCGGTGATGACGAGTCGGTCGATGGGTTCGGCATTGATTCTCAGCGGGTTGATGCAGTCGATGCCGTAAGGGGCGCAGGGCTGCGTGGGCGATTTCTGCCAGAAGTCCTTGATGTATCCGCCGTGGGGATCCTTGGCCACGCTTCTCATCTTCACGTTCACGATGCGTCCGCACACACGGTTGCAGTAGGCGATGGCAGCCACCTGCTCGTATCCCTGGGGGTCGTGGTTCTGGGCATCATCCACCTTGTGCGACATGTATCCGCAGCATACGCCCGCCTTCATCGCCGTCTCCACCGAAATGCCCATATCCTTGAGATACTGCTTCACCATGTATCGGGCGGAGATGACAGACTGGGCAACAGTTTTTCCCTCCTCTTCATCTTCGAGTGGGAAAATCATGCTTCTGGTTTTCTCGTCAATTTCTTCATAGTCATCGTCAACCATAGGCGTATAGTCAGGTTCGGCCTTGTGCTTGGCGTCGGCGTTGGCACGCAGGTAATATCCGGCATCGATGCTGCTGCCCTCCGAGTGCTTCAGTTTGGCGAGTTCATGCAGTTGTCCCTTGAACTGCGCCCCCTGGTCGCAGCTCCAGCATAGGAAGAGTCCGTTCTCCACCTTGATGCAGCATGCCTTCTTGCCGCATTTAGGGCATCTCACCTTGATGTTCTGTTCCGTTCTGTGCTGCAGTTGCTTGAGCAGGGTGATGGTGAGTGAACGCATTTTCTGCATATCCTTACCCTCCTTGTAAATCTCCATTTCCTCAGGAGTCATCTTGTCGCGCAAGGCCTCAAAGTCATAGGCGGTGTACCAAGGTTTCTCCTGGAATTCATAGTCTGATTGAACTCCATCCGATGATTGGAATTCATTCGATGATTGGAATCCATTCGATGATTGTTTATTCATAATTCTTTTTATTAACTGAAGTTTCACATGTGGCATCCACCCGTCCCCGAAGGGGGCGAACTTCCAATAACCGCTGGTGGAATGACCAAAGGTCATGGAACCTGCGGATAGCAGATACACTCTCTAATCGTCCCCAAAGGGGGCGAACAGGAGCAAGACTGGATGTAATTCGCCCCCTTCGGGGACGATTCCTCCCTCCTGAGGCTTGTCCGCAGGTTCCATGACCTTCGGTCAATACACCAGCGGTTATTGAAAATTGGCCCCCTTCGGGGACCGGAGGTTACTTGCGAAACTTGCAAAACTTGATTGATTAAGATAAAAAAAACTCTGGTTAAAAACCTTTTAGGTTAAAAACTCTCTAGTAAAAATATACTCTCTGTTGTTCGGTTGTGTGTTTTCACGGCACAATCTATTCCTCCACCCATTGCTGGTAGTCGTTGTCCCACTCAGCATGAGCCGAAGGTCTTGGCGGTGCATCCTTCGGGATATACTTGCCCACGCTCTCCTTCGAGGCATTGGGCAGGATGTTTCCCTGGGCATCCAGCGCCTCGAAGGAATCGTAGAGGCGCTGGCCCGAAGTGGGATGCTGATACTCAAACGGGCAGAGGGGGCGGTTCTCTCGGATGATATTAAAGCCATCGGCAGCCACCTCTCTTCGGATATCCTGCACCGCTTTCCAGACATTATCCTTCATGAAGGGGAAATTCCTCACACGGAAGAGCCAGATTTTATTCCCCTCATCGCTATTTCTTAAAAACGTTTCCTTCTTGCCCGCCATGTAATTCTTAACATATACCTCAAGGTATCTCATGGTGGCAAGACTTACGGAATGCTCTCCGAAAGGAACCTTCATCATCAGCAGGTCCTGGTCCTCATTCTCCTTCTTGTCCTTGTCTTCCAGATAACTCATACACTTCTCATCCAAATCCTTGATGATACTCTCCCATGCGCCCGAATCCGACTTGAGGAAGAACATGAAGTGGGTGAAAGCCTGGTCGTAAGAGGTGGATTTTGCATCGCACTCCTCAAATTGCGATTTCTGGCGATATTTATTATTATATTTATTATTAATATTAATATTATTATTAACATCGCCTAAAACCTCGATTTGAGGAGTATCGGAAAATACCTCATCGTTTTCTGCCGCATCAGCCTGATGCCACAACTCTGAAAAGAAGAATTTCAGATGCTGCACATCCTGAATCTCTCCGTAATAAATGAATCCGAACCCTGCACTATGGCGGATGCATTTATAGAGCGAAGGCACGGAATCAAACTTCATCCCCTTGGCTATCTGAAAGAGATTGCTGTTAGGATATCTGCCGTCGGCATCCATCCAGTCGCTCTCTCCCAGATAGAGTCGCAGCAACTTATAAAGCTGAGAGGGTGTAACCCCCGCCTGTTTCCAGCTGCCCATCAGCTTGCGTAAGTCGTAGATATTCACGCAGTTGCTGACGGGTTGCAGCTTCTTTCTTTTTGCAGGAAGGTTCCCATTGAGGACACCATTCATTAAATTATTACTTTCCATTAGCGTTATTTTTTAAAATTCTATACTTATTTTTTCCTCTAGGAGTTTGAATATAGAGAGAATAGAGCTGAGCCTTGATCAAGACTTTGGCATCACACTCCTTATGCCACTTCTCGGAAGTGATAATCTTTACGGCATTCTGACCGGCGATACCGAAGAGAGCAACAAACTGCTGTTGCAATTTTTCTTCAGCCTCTTGCCTGCGGAGAGGATTATTCAACTCAGTAACCAGTCCCTTATCTATCAACAGTTTCTTTTCATCCTGCCAAAAGATATCTTCCAGGATTTCCCAGAAGAAGGCGAGTCCATAAGCGATGCGCTTGATGGCCAAAGGGCTAGGATGAGCATTATGATTCAGATAGTTACTCACATTTTTCTTGTCGATATAGGTGAGCTCAGCAAATTCCTGTTCTGTAACGGGATTGCCTACCCCTACCACCTTCTTCAGCAGGTGCAGGATATCACGTTCACGCTGGTCTTTCAAGTCAGTCATCAGATGGTTGAGAATCTGCATCTCATGGTCTGAAGGTGTACCTACCATTACTCTCTTAAGTTGTTGTTTAATTTCACTTTTCATAATTTTGTTATTAAATTTCAGCAAAATAACAACTTTTTACTGAGATAAGCACTAGAAATGGGGTTTCTTAATAACCGAAACTTTTTATTTCATTAACAGAACTGAGAATATTTCATTGAGCATTTAACGTAAATATACTTTTCAATAAGACTCAAGCATTTAGAAAGTAAATTAATAGAACCTCCTCAAAGCAGCATCCAGCCTTCGCAAAGCAGCATCCAGCCCTCCCGTCCCCGAAGGGGGCGAACTCCCAATAACCGCGGGTGGAATGACCGGAGGGAATGGAACCTGCGGAAAGCAGAACACTACACACACTACCGTCCCCGAAGGGGGCGAACTCTCAATAACCGCGGGTGGAATGACCGAAGGGAATGGAACCTGCGGAAAGCAGAACACCACACCCACTACCGTCCCCGAAGGGGGCGAACAGGAGAAAGAGGGGATGCGGTTCGCCCCCTTCGGGGACGATGAGGAGAGAGCACCAGCTGATCCGCAGGTTACATAACCTACGGTCATTCCACCAGCGGTTATTGGGAGTTCGCCCCCTTCGGGGACGGTTGAAGGGAAACCGGCAGGAAGAAAAAAATGGCGGGAAAAAGAAAACCGATGGAACAATCCATATATTAGAGATATTTAATTGAATTTTAACACATAATTTATAGACCCTATCACTTTTTTTTGTATCTTTGCAGCAGAAATGACTAAGAAATCATTCTATAACATTATTAACAATTAAAAAATTAGCTTATGAAAAAGTTACTACGCTATTCATTAACACTGGTTTTCGCTCTCGTAGCGAGCGTAAGCTTCGCAGCAACCTACACCTACAGTTTTGCAGATCAGGCTTTTAAAGAGTCTGGTGAAACCGTAGATTTGGGCGGTATTGAGTGGACTGCTACTACAGATGCAGGTTACTTCGGATTCGATGCCAAGTACGGAAAAGGTCAGCAGTTTGGTAGCAAGAAAAAACCTGCTACTACTTTGACTCTCTCAACTGCTGCTTTCAAGGACAAAATCACTGCTATTACAGTTGAAACTGCAGGTGCCAGTGGCATCCAGGCTACACTTGATGTTACTGTAGGAGGAAAGGCTTTCGGTAAGCAATATACCGTAACTACAACAAAGACCGAGGCTGAATTCAAGGGCGAGGAAGCTGGCGAAATCGTTTTGTCATACAAGAACTCAGCTCAGGCTGCTCTCTACATCTCTGCTATCACAGTAACAACCCTCGGCGAAGGTGAAACTCCTCAGCCACCAGTAGAAATCACCTACACCGACGTGGCAAGCGTGAAGGATCTCTTGGCTAACTACAAAGAGGATACCAAGAACCTCAACCTTACTCTTACCAACGCTAAGGTTACTTTCGTTAACGAGTACAAGGGAACCATCAATACTTATGTTCGCGAGGGCGATACAGCCATTGAGCTTCGTACCCTGGGCTTCAACATGCCAGTGAACAGCATCCTTACAGGTAAGGTAAAGGTAGATTTGAAGTACAACTATGGCGTTCCTTACCTCACAGCCAATGCAGGTACAGACGATGAGAGCATCACCGTTACCGAGAGCGAAGAGGCTGCTCAGCCAATCGAGGCTACCATCGCCGACCTCCTCGCCAACAAGTACTTGAACGACCTCGTTACCATCAAGAACTTCACTTTCAGCAAGGAAGAATACCAGGCTGGCAAGTTCAACTACTACGCTAACGACGGCGAGCAGAAGATTATGATTTACGACAAGTTCAACAAGGTGGGCGGCGTTGCAGAACTCACAGAGGGTGAAACTTACACCGCAACTGGTCTCTATGGTGCTATCTTCAAGGGTACTCCAGAGATTCTCCCTACCCAGAAAGTTACTGCTGGCACTTCTACCGGCATCACCAACATCACAACATCTGCTGCTGACAATGCTCCTATCTTCAACCTCGCAGGTCAGAAGGTTGGCAAGGGCTACAAGGGTGTAGTGATCAAGGCTGGCAAGAAGATGATTCAGTAAGATTACAAATCTTTCTGTAAAATTCTGTAAGATTCAGAAAAATTCTGTAAGATTCAGAAAGATTCTGTAAGATTCAGAAAGATTCTGTAAGATTCAGAAAGATTCCGGTTATCAAAGGATAACCAATAAAAAATCCGCTTCCACGACTATCATGCCGTGAAAGCGGATTTCTTTTTATCTTGATTTTTTAGTATAGCAAGTAACCTCCGGTCCCCGAAGGGGGCCAACTATCAATAACCGCTGGTGGAATGACCGAAGGTCATGGAACCTGCGGACAACCGACAGGAGGGAGAAAGCGTCCCCAAAGGGGGCGAACAACATCCAGTCTTGTATTGTTCGCCCCCTTCGGGGACGATTGGGGAGAGAAGGTCTACTATCCGCAGGTTGCATTCCCTTCGGTCATTCCACCAGCGGTTATTCACATTCGCCCCCTTCGGGGACAGCAAGATGCTGCTTGCGAAACTTCAGTTAAATTTTATTATTATCTTCTATCATTCAATCTCTTTTCAGCACCCGAAAGCTTCTTGATGCCTGTGGACTTGCCGAAGGTATTGCCTGATGATACAGATATGCTATCACAAGCTGCTGCCGCAGAAGCTCTGGTAACCTTCTTTGCAAATCCCGTAGGCTGCTCCTCGAAATTGAAGGTGATGACGTCGCCCTTGGCTGAACCCACACCTATCATATAACCATAGAAGGTGTAGCGGTCTCTGCCCTGCTCTTCGCCCAGATGGAAACCCGTCTGGCTGGCACCGGCATCCAATACGAAGGTGGCTCCACTCTTGGCATACCTTATATAGATATCACCATTGTTGTCGATATACCAGGTGAACTCCAAGGTCTGCGAATCCTCTACCTCGCCCTTCCCATCATACACCTCGTCAATCTCAACACCACTTCCGCTCAGCGCATTCTTCCTGTTGCCACTCTGGTAGAATATCATGGTGGCATAGAATTCATCCTTGCCGCGGGATACGCCATCATCGTTGATGTAACTGTACGTCACCGGACCATACCATTTGCCCACCAGCGTCTGCGCCTCTTCTATGAGCTGGCTGTTCTGCGAACCGCCGGAACCCTGGTTCCAGTCGCCCTGGTTCCATCCCCAGCCACCCTGGTTGTAATCCTCGTACCAGCCATAGTCATCGTGCCAATAATGACCATCATCCCATGGATCATCGTCACAACTCGTAAATGTGAATGATGCCGCAGCTATCGCCATCAGCATCAGCAGTGATTTCATCTTCTTCATATCTTATATCCTTTCTTATATACTTATTTATATACTTATTTTTTATATACTTATCAATTCAAGTTTCGCAAGTAACCTCCGGTCCCCGAAGGGGGCGAACCACATCCAGCCTTGCTCCTGTTCGCCCCCTTCGGGGACGATAAGAGAGTATCTGTCACTATCCGCAGGTTCCATTCCCTTCGGTCATTCCACCAGCGGTTATTCACATTCGCCCCCTTCGGGGACGGTAGAATGCTACTTGTGAAACTTCAGTTATCAATACTTATATGTTCTTTCTTGAATTCTGGTGCAAAGATATACCAAAAATTACACCCTGCAAAGGGAAAAGTGGAAAAAATTGGGGGAATTTCCCTATTCTGCAACAGTTTTTCCCTACTATCTCTTGCTTTTCTCAAAAAAATACACTACCTTTGTGCCAATTATCAAACAAAACTATGCATCGAATCAAAACAATGCATCAAAACAATGACAAAGTATGAATAAAAGATATTTACTCTCTATCATCGTAACCATCATTGCCATCATGGCCAATACCCTAAGCATGACGGCAAGGCCTTACTGCGACGTAAGGAAATTCTCTATCGTTGACGGACTCGCCGCCAACACCATTTCTGACATGAAGCAGGCGCCCGACCGACTGATGTGGTTCGGCACCTGGAACGGACTCTCCTACTACGACGGATACTCTTTCTATACCTTCCGAGATGAACCCGGCGGAGAAGATGTGCTCTCATCCAACCGAATCATCGCCATCTATCCCTCCGCAAAAAACAACGTATGGTGCGTTACTTCGGATAGAAAATTCTATTTGTACAGCACCCACCACTGCAGATTCCGCAACACCGAAAAGAGCATCAACGAGCAGTTTGGCATCAACCTGAAGGTGGATCAACTGTATCCTATCAAAAACGGCAGCATCTGGATAACCACCAAGGACGGAAACTATATCATCAGAGCCGTCTTATCGCAACAGGAGGAAGTCAGCCGAGAACTCATCAAGGTGGGAGAACACGGTCTGCGAAGCGGAAGAGTATGGCATATCTGGTGCGACGGGAAAGGACGTGAGTGGATTCTCACCGAAAAGGGAACCACCATCTACAATCACCACTTCAGTACACCCCTCCCATTCAAATGGATCAGAGAGGTGGGTGGAAACATCTTCCTGGCTACACCCGACGGCAAACTCGCCGCTTTCGATGATAGAGAAAAACTCATCATGATTCCGATGCCAAAAGGCGTTACACGCATCAACCAGCTCAAGAACACCGGCTACCAGCTGCTCATAGCCACCAACCTGGGACTGGTAATCTACAACCCGCGCAACTTTAAAACACAACTCATCAACGTGCAGAGCCCAAGCCAGCCTATGGCAGAGGTGAAGAACATCTATACCGACGACTTCGGCATGGTTTGGGTGTTTACCGACGGCATGGGCGTAACCCTGGTGAACCCGAGAACGGGCGGAAAGGCGTGGCTCTTCGCCGACCAGCCCGACCCTGCCGACCGCACGGAATCGGATAAATTCTTCATCACCCAAGATGAAAACAAAAACCTCTGGATCGTGCCGAACGGCGGAACCTTCAGCTATTTCGACCGTAAGGCAGGAAAACTGGTGCCTTATCTGCTACGAAGCAACTCTTCGGGCAACTTCCGTGTGCCTACAATCAAGAAATATTGCCTCTCAGACCAGGGCATCCTCTGGATAAGCGGTACGCACGACCTTACACAGGTGGCCTTTAAAGACCACCAATACCACCTCAACGGGCTGGACCAGGGAGAATCTGACGTACGTTCGCTCTGCAATACCCCCGAAGGTTACCACTGGACGGGATATTACAACGGCATCATCCAGGTGAGCAACAGCCAATATGAAAAGGTGGGATACCTGGCACCTAACGGACAGGTGGTGCCACAGCAGGTGAAGTTCTGCCAGTCGCCTATCTTCTCGCTCTTCTTCGACACCGAGGGAAAGATGTGGATAGGTACCAGGAACGACGGTCTCTTTGTGCGAACCAGCCAGGGCATGACCCACTACACGATGAACCCTGCCGACCGGAACTCGCTGCCCAGCAACAACATATTTGACGTAGCAGTCGACCGCCACGGCAGAATATGGCTGGCTACCTATGGCGGCGGACTCGTGCTGGCACAGCAGAGCACTACGGGTCAGATATCGTTTGTAAGCAAGAACAACGGAATGCCTTGGCCCAAGAAGCAATTTCAGAAGGTGAGACGCATCTTCTGCGCCCCTACGGGAGAGATTCTGGTGGGAACCACCGAAGGACTGATTACCTTCGGCGACAACTTCAGCACACCAGGCAAGATGAAGTTCTTTACCAGCCAGCACATAGACAACGACTCCAACTCGATAACAGCCAACGACATATACTTTATCATGCGCCACAGCAACGGGCAGACCCTGGTATCGCAGCTGGGCGGAGCACTGGAAAACATCAGCAGCAAAAACCTGCTGCAGAACAACCTGCAGACCCGTATCTACAGACACATCAGCTACGACGAGGGCATCGTGCAGAGCATGGTGGAAGACAACCAGGGAAACCTCTGGGTGGTACGCGAATCGAGTATCGACCGGTATAATCCGAAGACGGGAACGACGGAAGTGTTCGGCCCTAACGATTTCGACTTCAACATGTCGTTTACCGAGGCACGCCCTGTCCACGACCCAGGCACCAACGATATCACCGTGGGTACGCCGATGGGCAGCCTTACCTTCAACCCTGCCAAGATGAAGAAGAGCCCATACCAGGCACGCATTATCTTCACCATGCTGCACTATACGGGCGAAAGCGCATCGGAACCTATCCTGCATAAAGAAAAGGTGGAGATTCCTGCCAACAAGCGAAACCTGAGCATCAGCTTCGCATCGCTCGACTACTCACGCAAATACAACATGAAATACCGCTATCGCATTGACGGGCATACCCCTGAGGGCAAGTGGATAGACCTGGGAAAGAGAAACTACATCGCCTTCAACCGCATCGCCAGCGGCAACTACGTGCTGAAGGTGATGGCCACCAATTCGCACGGCGTATGGAGCAAATACGTAGCCGAGCTGCCTATCGAGGTAAGACCTACCTTCTGGGAGAGCATCTGGGGAAAAATTCTGATGGTAATCCTGCTGATGTGCATCGTGGGCAGCATCTTCTACATCTACAACCGCAACCAGCACGAGAAGATGAGCCACGAGCTGAGCCTGATGAAGAACGACTTCTTCAGCGACGCCAGCCACAAGCTGCGCACGCCGCTCACCCTGATAGGAGGCCCGCTGAAGGAGGTGCTCGACACGGAACACGGCATCACCCGAAAGGGAAGGGAGATGCTTACCATCGCCCTGAAGAATTCGTACGAGATGCTCGACATGCTCAACAAGATTCTGAGATACGACAACTCTACCCTGATAAACAGGGACGGAAGTCAGACAAGCGGCGACACCCTGGTGAACACCGGCGGCGTAAACTACATGGACTCTACCGAGAATGAAGAGGACGAGGTTCCAGGACAGATCAGCGACGAGAACGTGGCAAGATACCTGGCAGAAGCCGAAAAGGCTGAGAAGGAACTGGAAGAGAACATGACCGAAGAGGAAAAAATGGCAAGGGAGGAGCAGAGCAAGGAGCACACCGTATTGGTGGTGGAAGACAACAAAGACCTGCGCAAGTACCTCTACACCATCCTCTCTGAACACTACAACGTGCTGCTTGCCGAAAACGGAAAGGCGGGACTGCTGATGACGCGCACCGAACTGCCAGACTTCATCATCACCGACGTAACCATGCCGGTGATGGACGGCATCACCATGGTTCACGAAATCAAGGAGGATCACGACCTCTCGCAGATTCCTATCATCATCCTCTCGGCAAAGGCGAGCGTGCAGGACCGACTGAAGGGATTCGAGATGGGTGTGGATGCCTACATGACCAAGCCATTCTCTACAGAATACCTGCTGGGTAGAATCAGCGCCGTGCTCAAGCAGCGTCGCAACCTGCAGAAGGAAATGATCCAGAAACTGGAGCATACGGGCAATCTGATAGGCAAAGCCATGAGCGGCGGCATCAGCAGCGGTATAAACGGCAGCAAGAACAATGCCCTGAACAATGGTTTGAACAATGCCCTGAACAACGGCTTGAACAATGCTCTGAACGATGGTCAGAACGGCGGCTTGATAGCTTCTTCTGCCAATGAACCGGAGAAGACGCTGAGCCAGATAACCAAAGAAATCACGGAGAAGGAACGTGAGAAGGAGGAGAAGGCAAGGCTGAAGCGCGAACAGAGCGACTTCGCCTTCATGGCAAGTCAGATTAACGATGCTACGACGGCAAGGATTCTGAAGTACGTGACGGAGCATATAGACACGCCAGACCTGAAGATTGATGACATCGCCGACGCGATGGGCATGAGCCGAAGCGTGCTCTACACCAAGATTAAGCAGCAGTTGGGCATGACGCCTATCGATTTCGTAAGGCATGTGAGAATCATGAGAGCCTGCGAGCTGCTGAAGAATACCGACGAGTCGCTCTCGTCTGTGGCATTCGCCGTGGGCTTCAGCGATCCGAAGTACTTCTCCAAGGTGTTCAAGCGGGAAACTGGCATCGTTCCTACGGAATATCGTGAACGTACCAGATAATGTATCGGGAATATTGAAGAGAGAGGGTGTGGCAAAGTTTTGCCACACCCTCTTTTTTTGTGTTTATGTGGACGCAAACAGGGATTAAACGGTTTGAAATCGGGTTTAGAAATACGAAAAAAGGGTATAAAAGAGACTAAAAAGGGCCTAAAGTGCATACAAAAAGGGTAATTAAGGCTTTTTAACTACGATTTTTGAAAAATTTATGTTGTAAATGATACATTATTCAAAAAAAGTTTGTACCTTTGCATCAAGTTCTTAGAAAAGTTAAATGATAGATTAATCGTAACCTCCCCTTAACAGGTGTTTTTTTCGTAGGGGGGGGGAAGGGTTCCGGGGATTGTGAAATTACCGGAACCTTTTTTGTTTCTCTTTTTTAGAAATTTTATACCAATGTATGATGATTTCTGAAAGAAAAGTAGTACCTTTGCATTCAGTTAGTAAAACTACCCTGCAAATGGGCTTTAAGAAGTAACATAAAATTAGATATATAAATAAGAAATGAGAACCGTTTACGAATTCTCCGTTAAGGACAGAAAGGGAAAGGATGTTTCCCTGAAAGAGTACGCCAACGAAGTGCTGCTCATCGTTAACACAGCTACCAAGTGTGGCTTCACCCCTCAGTATGAGGAGTTGGAAAAGCTCTATGAGACATACCATCAGCAGGGTTTCGAGATTCTCGATTTCCCTTGCAACCAGTTTGGACAGCAGGCGCCAGGTACTGACGAAAGCATTCATCAGTTCTGCAAGCTTACATACGGCACGGAATTCCAGCGCTACAAGAAGATTAAGGTGAATGGCGACGACGCTGCTCCCCTCTTCAAGTTCCTCAAGGAATGCAAAGGCTTCGCTGGATGGGACGAGAGCCATCCGCTCTACCCTGTGCTCGACAAGATGCTCTCTGAAGAAGACCCTAACTATAAGGAGAGTGCTGACATTAAGTGGAACTTCACCAAGTTCCTGGTCAACAAGAAGGGTCAGGTTGTAGCCCGCTTCGAGCCAACAACCAGTTTCGACGTAATTGCCAAGGCCATCGAAGAGTGGCTGAATGCATAAAAGTATGCTAGATTGTTAGGAAACAAGATTGTAAGTTAAACTTATTGCTAATAAAAATAGCTTAATAAGTTAAAAAGCCAGCCTGCGTGAGCAGCCTGGCTTTTACTTTTTTATCCACCTGGATTTAATCTACCTGAATTTAATCTACCTGAGGAACATTCTTGAGATATTTCTCAATCTCCTCGTCGCTAACCTTGTAATTCTGCAAATCTCCATTGAGATAGCTCTCGTAGGATGGCATATCAATCAAGCCATGACCTGAGAGACAGAACAGGATAACCGGAGCGGTTCCCTCCTCCGTCGCCTTCTTTGCCTCACGGATAGTGGCTGCGATGGCATGGCAACTCTCTGGAGCCGGAATGATGCCCTCGGCACGAGAGAAAAGCATACCTGCCTCGAACGCCTCAATCTGTGGGATGTCAACACCATGCATGTATCCATCCTTGATAAGCTGCGAAATGATCATGCCCGCACCATGATAGCGCAAACCGCCGGCATGGATGTTGGCTGGCTTGAAGTCATGACCCAGGGTAAACATAGGCAGCAATGGAGTATATCCCGCTTCATCTCCGAAATCATACTCAAACTTACCACGTGTCAGCTTAGGACAGCTCTCCGGTTCGGCAGCGATAAACTCGGTGTGCTTCTTGCCACTCAGGTTATGACGCATGAATGGGAAAGCCAATCCGCCAAAGTTACTACCTCCACCGAAGCAGGCAATCACCTTATCCGGATATTCGCCAGCCATCGCCATCTGCTTCTCTGCCTCCAGTCCGATGATGGTCTGGTGCAAAGCCACATGGTTCAGAACGGAACCCAGGGTGTACTTACAGCCCGGAGTGGTGGTAGCCAGCTCCACTGCCTCGGAAATGGCAGTACCCAGAGAACCTGGATGGTGTGGGTCGCGGGTGATGATGTTCTTGCCCGCACGGGTACTCATGGATGGAGAACCCTCGACGGTGGCTCCGAAGGTGCGCATGATGCTGGAGCGGTATGGCTTCTGCTGCATGGTAATCTTCACCTGGTAAACGGCTGCCTCCAAACCGTAGAGCTTGGCTGCGTAAGAAAGGGCACAGCCCCACTGTCCGGCACCGGTCTCGGTGGTAACGTTGGTATCACCCTCCTGCTTGCAGTAGTAGCACTGAGGCAGGGCCGAGTTGATTTTATGTGAACCTAATGGGGTAGCACTCTCGTTCTTGAAGTAGATGTGTGCCGAGGTACCCAGCGCCTCTTCCAGTCCGTAGGCACGAACCAGCGGTGTGGAACGGTAGTAGGCATACTTCTCTCGCACATCCTCTGGGATGTCGATCCATTCATGCTCTGTATCGAGCTCCTGCTTAGAGCACTCTTTATTAAAGATGTGTGACAAGTCGTCGGCTGTGAGCGGCTTGTGGGTCTGTGGATTCAAAGGTGGCAATGGCTTGTTAGGCATGTCAGCTTGAATGTTGTACCACTGAGTAGGAAGTTCCTGCTCCTGAAGGATAAACTTTTTCTGTCTCATAATTGTTATTATTTGATTATTTCTACAATTCTACCTACATTCGTTTACAGATTGCACGGATTTACGAAAGATTCCCTTTCAATCTGTCAGAACTTGGGCGCAAAGATACAAAGAATTTTCCACATAGGCAAATGAAATGCAGATTTTATTTATAAAATATTTTAGAAAGTACTCCAAAGGGGTGAACAATAGGTGAAAATTATCCTACTCGGGGTTATTTTAGTCCAAAAAGCACATATAAAACAGTTTTTACTCCTATAAACAACAAAATTTACCCCATCATTTACAGAAAACTTCGTATCTTTGCAACAGTTAAAACAAACGGCGTTGGGAAACGCTAAATCATCATCTTTTACTTATACAAATAAACAAGCAATGATTTCGATAAGAGTATCGAAACCATTGCTATTTTTATATATATCCAACTAAAAGCTATCTTTAGTCCACCTGGTTTTATGATGAGAAAACCTGATGGCACTTATTCATCCACCTGAATCCCGGATATCATATCCAGCAGACTCCTGGCTTGCTCCACGCTCTTTACATGACTGATGCGGAGGATACGCTTGTTGTTCTTCTCCTTCAGGGCACAATCCTGAATATGACTGGTGGCATAGGCTATCACCCGCGAGAACATCTGGCTGCGATAGAACGAACTATCCACATTGCTCACAAACTGCAGCTGCATGGCTCCACCCTTGAGCAGAATCTTCTCGCAACCCAGCAGCTTGCCCACACGGCGAAGACCTACCACATGAATCAGTTCTTCACCTTCCTGAGGTATCGGACCGAAGCGGTCGATCATGCGCTGGCGGAATGCCTCCACTTCCTCATCCCTATCCAGATGGTCGAGTTCACGATAGAGCAGCATTCGCTCGGCACTGCCGGGAACATAGGAATCAGGGAAATACATCTCCAGGTCGCTGTCTACGGCGCAATCGTCTACGAAGTCGTCGCCCGTAAGCTGCTCGCCCTCTTTCATCTCCTCCTGATAGAGGTCGTTGAACTCCTCGTTCTTCAGTTCGGTTACTGCCTGCGAGAGAATCTTCTGATAGGTTTCGTAACCCAGATCTTCCATGAATCCGCTCTGTTCGGAACCCAGCAGGTTGCCGGCACCACGGATATCCAGGTCTTGCATGGCAAGGTTGAAACCGCTGCCCAGGTCGCTGAAGGTTTCCAGGGCTTCCAGTCGGCGGCGTGCGTCGAAGGTGAGCGCAGCCTTAGGCGGAGCTATGAGATAGCAGAATGCCTTCTTGTTGCTACGCCCCACTCTGCCTCGCATCTGGTGCAGGTCGCTCAATCCGAAGTGGTGGGCATCCATCACGATGATGGTGTTGGCATTGGAGATATCGATTCCGTTCTCCACGATGGTGGTGGAGAGCAGCACGTCGAAGTCGTAGTTGATGAATCCCATGATGATCTTTTCCAGTTCCTCGGGCTTCATCTGTCCATGTCCGATGGCTACGCGGCAATCGGGCACCTTCTTCTCTATCAGCATCTTCAGTTCGGGGAGCTTGGCTATCCTGTCGCACACGAAATACACCTGTCCGTTGCGGCTCATCTCGAAGTTGATGGCATCGGATATGGTTTCCGCATTGAAGGTAACCACCTCTGTATGAATAGGAAAGCGGTTTGGCGGCGGGGTGCGCATGATGCTCATGTCGCGGGCACCCATCAGCGAAAACTGCAGGGTGCGCGGGATAGGCGTGGCACTCATGGTGAGGGTGTCTACGTTCACCTTCAGCTGGCGCAGCTTCTCCTTGGTGGAAACGCCGAACTTCTGCTCCTCGTCGATGATGAGCAGACCCAAGTCGTGCCAATGCACGGTTTTGGAAATGAGCTTGTGGGTTCCGATGAGGATATCTATCTTGCCTTCTTCCAGGCTTTGCAGAATCTGTCGGGTATCCTTGGCAGAACGGGCACGGCTCAGATAATCCACGGTGACGGGCAACTGCTCCAGGCGATGCATGAAGGTTTGGTAGTGCTGGTAGGCAAGCACCGTGGTAGGCACGAGCACTGCCACCTGCTTGCCGTCGCACGCTGCCTTGAAGGCTGCACGGATGGCCACCTCGGTCTTGCCGAAGCCCACGTCGCCACACACCAGTCGGTCCATCGGACGCTTGCTCTCCATATCCTTCTTCACATCGGCTGTGGCCTTGCTCTGGTCGGGGGTATCCTCGTAGAGGAACGATGCCTCCAGCTCGTGTTGCAGATAACTATCTGAACTGTAGGCGAATCCCTTCTCCTTGCGACGCTTGGCATAGAGCTTGATAAGGTCACGGGCTATATCCTTGATGCGCTTCTTGGCCTTGTTCTTCAGCTTATCCCAGGCGCCCGAACCCAGAATGGAGAGGCGCGGCGGTTCGCCGGTATCTCCACGGCGATACTTGCTGATTTTATACAGCGAGTGGATGGAGACGTCTACGATGTCGTGGTTGGCATAGAAGATGCGGATCATCTCCTGGTAACTGTCGCCCGTAGGCACACGTACTAGTCCGCCAAATCTTCCGATACCGAAATCCACGTGTACGATGAAATCGCCAGGTGCCATCTCCTGCAACTCCTTCATGGTGAGTGCCATCTTGCCAGCACGGGCAGAGTCGGAACGCAGGTTGTACTTGTGGAAACGGTCGAATATCTGATGGTCGGTGAAGAGGCATGCCTTCTTCTCGTGGTCAACGAATCCCTCGTGGATGGTCTTGTCAACGGGCTTGAACTGTATCTGATATTTCTCCAATTCCTCGCTGGCGAAGATGTCCTTGAGTCGCTGCTGCTGCTTCTGGCTATCGGCTAATATATATAAGGTGTAGCCCTTGAGCTGGTAATCCTCCAGGGTCTGTGCCAGGAGCTGGAAGTTTTTGTGGAAGAGCGGCTGCGGTGCCATATCGAAACTGATCACGGCATTGGAGTGGCCCTTGGCCTCGGCAAGCTGATCCTGCTTGCGGGCTATTGCGCCATCTGCCATCTTGCCGAATTCCACGCGCACGTGTTCGCACAGGGCATGCTGGAAGTCGGTGGCACTCACCAGGTTGAGTTCCTTCTTCATCTCCTGGCGGATGCGTTCTGCCTCCATCTCGGTGGCTCCTTCCAGCTGCTCGGTAAGGCTCTGGGTGGAGAATCCGTCGTTGTAGATTTTCTCGATGCAGTCGTGCAGATAGGTGTAATCCTTCATCACCACGAGCGCAGAAGGGTCGAGGAATTGGAGGAAGCACTGCTTCACGGTCTGCCCGGTGGCGAGTTCCGGCACCACCTCGATGCGCTCGCGCTTGTCCTTGGAGAGCTGGTCTTCGATGTTGAAGGTGCGGATGGTATCGATTTCATCTCCGAAGAAATCGATGCGGAACGGAAATTCGCAACTGTAGGAATAGACATCGATGATGCTTCCACGCACGGCAAACTGGCCAGGCTCGTAGACATAGTCCACCTCCTGGAGCTTGAAATCGCGCAACTGATGCACCACATCTACCTGTGGAATCTGCTGACCGACAGAAAGTTTCAGAATCTTCTCATCCAGATGCTGTTTAGACACCACGAGTTCGGCAAGGGCATCGGGATAAGAAACGATGAAAATGGGGTTGCCTGCCGACAATCGGGCAAGCACTTCGGTTCGGAGTATCTCGTTGGCGGCATCGCGCTGGCCATACTTCACGGCACGGCGATAGCTGGAGGGGAAGAAGAACACGCTCTCCTGCCCCAGCATTTGCGTGAGGTCGTGGTAGAAATATCCCGCCTCGTCGGCATCATCGAGCACGAAAAGCACCGACCGCTTCAACCTCGCCTTCATCGAACCGAAAAACATGGAGGCTGAAGAGCACACCAATCCCTGGAGAAAAAGTGAATGCACCGACTTCTTCTTCAGTAAATCAACGAGGGCATTCGCCTGGGGCGAACGCCCGTAAAGTTTTGCTATATCCTGTAATGTCACTTCTTATCCCTAACTTATTTTTGGGTATTTCCTGAACCAGCCATCGAGTCGCAATCTCATCACTCCGAAGAATGCTTCGCCAAAGATACCGCCACTCATCTTGCTGGTTCCCTCGCGGCGATTCACGAAGATAACCGGCACTTCCTTGATCTTGAAACCTATCTTATAAGAGGTGAACTTCATCTCTATCTGGAAACCGTAGCCCTTGAAGCGGATGGCATCCAAATCTATGGTTTCCAGCACCTTGCGGCGGTAGCACACGAATCCGGCTGTGGTATCGTGTACCTGGAAGCCCGTGACGATGCGCACGTACTTGGAAGCGAAATAGCTCATCAGCACACGACCGATAGGCCAGTTGACCACGTTGACTCCCGATACATAGCGGGAACCTACGGCTACATCGTAACCCTCGTCGTGGGTGGCGGCGTAGAGGCGTGGCAAATCGTTAGGGTCATGACTGAAGTCGGCATCCATCTCGAAGATGAAGTCGTAGCCATGCTCCAATGACCACTTGAAGCCCTTGATGTAGGCGGTGCCGAGACCCAGCTTGCCCTTACGCTCCAGGATGTGGAGGCGATTGGCAAACTCGCCGGCAATGAGATTCTTGACGATGGCAGCCGTGCCATCCGGACTTCCGTCGTCGATGACAAGGATGTCGAATTCCTTCTCCAGACCGAAGACGGCACGGATGATTTTCTCGATGTTTTCCTTCTCGTTGTATGTAGGAATGATTACAATGCTATCACTCATATTCTTTTGTTTTATAGTTACAAGTGCAAAAGTACAACTTTTATCTGAAATAAGCGAATTTATTGGTCGGGATTTTCAACAAAGCCCTGATATTCCTTGTCAAGTCCCTGCATGATGGCGTCGTAGCTCTTGGTCATCTGGTTCTTGATGTTCTCCGGTCCCTTGCCTATCGGCAGGATTGGCTCGTGGATAGTGAGCCTGATAGGATGCCAGAACACCCAGTAGATGTCCTTCATGCGTGGCTTGACATCGAAACTGCCGTTGATGGTGAGCGGACAAACCGGCAACTGCAACTCGTCGGCAAGCATGAAGGCTCCACGGCGGAACACGCCCATGTGGCCGGTGAAGGTGCGGGCGCCCTCCGGGAACACCACGAGCGACATGCCTTCCTTCAACACCTCGCGCGCCTTATCGTAAGAGGCACGAATCTTGGAAGGACCGCTCTTGTCCACGAAGATGTGGTGGGCATAGACGCAGGCAAGCCCTACGAGCGGGATGTTGCGGATGCCTTTCTTCATCATCCACTTGAAGTTACGGCCCAGGAAGCCATAGATGAGGAAGATGTCGAAGGCGCCCTGATGATTCGCCACGAACACATAGCTCTGGCCTTTCTTCAGGTGCTCCCTACCCTCTACCTTGACGGGCAGGAAGAGGATTCTGATCCACAACTGTGACCACAACTTGCCTGGATAATATCCCCAGAAGTGGCCATTGCCCAGCATACAGCCTACTACCGTTACCAGGCTGGTAAGGATGCTTGCCACAATGAGGATGGGCAAGCAAATGACTAATTGGTATAATCGATATATGTACTTCATCTTGTTTATTTTCTCTTTAAGAATCATGCATGCAGCTGCACTTGTTTTATTTTCTCTTTAAAGTTATAACTGCGATTTCCGGGGTGGCTCCGATGCGGATAGGCACGGTGCCGCCGAGTCCGGCTGTGGTATAGAGCTGGCAGCCCTCACGTTCGTAGAGTCCGTAATCGAACGGGGCGAACATGGACGGACGCAGACCGAGCACGGAAACCTGTCCGGCATGGGTGTGACCGCTAAGGGTGAACTGCGGAGCCACGAGCACGGAGTCTCGGGAGCCGTGCTTCTCGTTGATGGTAGACGGCAGCATCTCCTCCCACTGCGTTGGGATGTGCTGGAGCATCAGCACAAACTGTCCCGGCTTGATGCCATAGAGTGCCTGCGCCACCTGCGTGCGCTTAGGCTTGTCGTAGTTTTCCGTGCCTGCCACATAGATGGAATCCTTGCCCCGATGCAGCACGATGTGCTCATTCATCAGCAGTCGCCATCCGCAGGATCGCTCAAAGTTCTGCACCCTGAGCTCCATCTCCTTCTTGGCAAGCATGTCGTTGTCATCGATGTGCATATAATAGGTGTAATCGTGGTTTCCCAACACGCTCACCACGCCATCCTTAGCATTCAGCGAACTGAGGAGTTCTTGATAAGGCATTAATTCTGAAGGCTTTACATTCTGAATATCGCCCGTGAAGCAGATGAGATCGGCACGCTGGGCGTTGATGCTGTCGATGTCGCGCTGCGGCAGGTCGCGTCGCCATCCGTAGAAGGAACCCAGGTGGATATCGCTGAAATGTACGATGCGGTAGCCATCAAACTCCTTCGGCAGATCTGGGACATAGACGGTGATATGCTTGACCTCAAACTGCCTGATGCCCTTGGTGAAGCCATAGATGAAGCTGAAGAATGCCACGACGGCAAGCACGCCACCCACCAGTTTGCCCCAGTTGCGTGAAGCATGCCGGCTAGGCGCATTGCGGTGGTGCTTGAATCGGCGTGAAAGGCGCATGCACTCCCAGCCCACGAAGCTGCAGAGGGCGAAGACAAACTGCGGCACGGCAAGCACCGCCATCATTCCGAACCAGATGTCGATGAGCATCGGGTCGTCGGGCATGAAGTCGGCACCCAGTGCCAGATAGGAACTGTATCCTATCACGATGGCCACAGGCAGCCAATATAAAATCTTTCTCCATCCCTTGCGCACGTGCAGATACTGTCTGTCTATCCAGAGATAAGGCAACACAGAGAACAGCACGATGGGAATTAGAATTCTTGCTATCATATCATTATGATTATATTATTATATCTTATCGTATTATCGTTTAATATGCCCAGCTATAAACTATAAATTATAAACTATAAACTGCCAAAAACCTTCTCATCAGTTCTACGGGCACGCCACGGCGGCGGGCGTAATCGCGAAGCTGGTCATCGCCGATCTTTCCCAATTCGAAGTAGCGTGACTTGGGATGTGCGAACATGAATCCCGAGACGCTGGCATGAGGCGTCATCATTCCCGTTTCGGTGAGTCGGATGCCTGCCTGCTTCATGTCGATGAGCTGGTCGATGAGGAAATTGGCACTGGTATCGGGCAGCGACGGATAGCCGATGGCTGGCCGGATGCCCTGGTATTCCTCGCGATGCTGCTGCTCGACGGTGAGGTTTTCATCGGGTGCATAGCCCCAATACTCTCTATCTCTTCTCACCTCTTCGTGGAGTTTCTCTGCCGTAGCCTCAGCGAGTCGGTCAGACAGGGTTTGTGCCATCATGTTGAGATAGTCGTCATGGCTATACTCGTCGATGATGGTTCCATCCACCGATGTGCAGAACACTCCTGCCTGGTCTCTGATGCCCTGGGAAAGAGGACGGATGAAGTCGGCAAGGCAGAGATTGGGTTCGCCTGGTGCCGAAGGATGCTGCTGGCGGAGCATCGGAAAACGGAAGAGTGTTCCAGGAAGGAAGAAAATCAAGTCATCCCCTTCGCTGCATACTTCAAAGAGCCGGAAGATGGCACGGGTATGGTATTTCTCCTCCCAGGAGGCAAGCATCTGCAATGCCTCCTGCTTCATCTTCTCCTTGTCTTCCCTTGGCTTTCCGCTCAATCCCCAGGCATGATAGAAATAGAGCCAGTTGATGTACGGGGTCAATTCTGATATGTTATAAATCTTATTCATTAACTTCTGAAATTCAATTCCTCGCCACGATAGTCGGCATCAAAGGCTCCCTTATTATATATAAGGTGGCCGTTGCAGAAGGTCTGCTCCACCTGCCACTGGTATTCGTGTCCCTCCATCGGGCTCCACTGGCACTTGCTCTGAATCACCTCCTTGGTCACCTTCCATGGCGACTGCGGTCTGACGATGACGATATCCGCCTGATATCCCTTGCGAAGGAATCCTCGCTGGCTTACCTGGAAGAGCTGGGCTGGCTGATGTGCCATCAACTCTACCATTCTTTCGATGGTGAGCACGCCTTCGTCCACCAGTTGGAGCATGGAAACGAGGGAGAACTGAACCATCGGCATGCCTGATGCTGCCTTGGCACACCCACCCTGCTTGTCCTTCAACTCATGTGGGGCATGGTCGGTGCCGATGGTGGCTATGCGCCCGTCGTTCAGGGCACGGCGAAGGGCATCACGGTCGGCAAGCGTCTTGATGGCAGGATTGCACTTGATGAGCGCCTTCTTTGTAGCGTAATCGGCATCGGAGAAGACGAGATGGGCTATCACGGCTTCGCCGGTTATCTGAGGAAGATTCACAGAATCTGTGTTCTGAAGATTCCCTTTCGGAAGATTCTCTTCCTGATTATCAAAGAGTTCCAGTTCCTTGGCGGTGGTAACGTGGGCGATATGAAGGCGGGTACCAAACTGCTTGGCGAGTTCCACTGCCAGTTTGCTGCTCTCGTAGCATGCCTCCACGCTGCGAATCTCGGGATGGTGCTCCACAGCTGGGTCTTCACCATACTTCGCCTTTGCCTCCGCCATATTGCGGTTGATGATGTCGGTATCCTCGCAATGGGTCATTACGGGCAGATCGAGCTGCTGGGCTGTGCTGAACACACGCTGCAACGACTCCATCTTATCTACCAGCATATTGCCGGTGCTGGAACCCATGAAGAGCTTGATGCCCGGAACATGATGCACATCGAGCTGGGCAAAGGAATCCACATTGTCGTTGGTGGCTCCATAGAAGAAACTGTAGTTTACATGACTCTTCTGTGCACCCAGCTTTCGCTTCTCCTGCCACGCCTCAAGGGTGGTAGTCTGCGGCACCGTGTTCGGCATCTCGAAATAAGAGGTGACGCCACCATAGGCAGCCGCACGGCTCTCGCTCTCGATGTCCGCCTTGCGGGTTAATCCCGGTTCACGGAAGTGGACATGGTCATCTATCACTCCAGGCAAAACAAAACACCCCGAAGCATCCACTACTTCGTCGTAGATGCCACGGGGTGCCATGCCTTCATATATCTCTGAAATAACTTCACCATCAACAAGAAGATCGCCCTTGAAGGAGCGACCCTCGTTGACTATAGTTCCGTTTTGAATTAATACTTTAGACATAATATAATGTTATCTTTTATTTTGCAGCCGGAATCGTTGGCTTTGCTAAATCATTAGGGGTTGGAGTCGCTGCTGGGGCTGTCGCCGCACTAGGGTCGCCCTGTGGTGCCGCCATCTGCTCCATTTCCGGAGTCACGCCGCCTGTAGATTCATGCGTACCATTCATAATGGCCTGGTTTTCCTGCGCCTTCTGATAGTAATCCTTCACGTAGGCATCGTTCTTGAAATGGTCGGTGGCCTTACTCATGATGTCCTCAATCCATGGTGAAAGCATCGGATACTGATTGCCCATGGTGACGAGGAAGAAGACGCCCGGACCCAGCACGTTATCGAAATTATCGGTGACGAAGGATGTGATCAGCTTATCCTCCTGGTCAGAGAGTCGCATCGCCTCCTCGTTGAGCTTCGCCGTAACCACCTGCATATCGCTACCGTTCATGATAGCCTGGTCATGCTTATGAACCAACTCACGCTGCTGATTCTGCAACTGCTGGTATTTCTTGAAGAAGCCGAAGAGCTTGTCGTTGAGCGGCGTGCCACTCACCACCTGCTGGGTATCATCAAGCTTCACCGTGATGCATCCGCTCTCCAGAACGAGTGGCAGCACGGGCTCATCATCCATGAAGATGTTGGCCATCTTGGCAGAATCCACACTTCCCTGGAAGTGGAACTGTCCATGGACTACATCACATGAATCAATTTTCTTAAATTCATTGTCTTTCAAGATCTGAAGATACAGCATACGACCATCTAAGGTGCTTACGTTAGAAGTACCTGAGATATCGTAACTGGCGGCGCATGATGTAAGCGCCATTAAGGTGATCAGTGCGTAAAATATCTTATTCATAAGCTTTGTAATTCACATTTCAGTGAACAAAAGTACAATCAATTATTGAAGTAGCGAAATAAATTCAAGCAATTTAATTGAATATTACATGTATTTATGTTTTATTTGCATTTTAGCTCGTGCGAAATGCGATGCGTGGTGTAGAGTTCGAGCAAGGCTGCGATAAGCAGGAACACCACCCACTTGTTGTAGAAATACATGATGTAGGTCTCCTGATTGGCGAACCAATGGCGGAAGAAGGCGTACACTGTATCTACCATCGAAATGCCCGACAGCACGAAGAAGATGTCGGCAATATACTGCATGCGCTTCAGACGGTGGATGACCTGCGAATCGCCCTCGTAGAACTGCATCGCCTGCACCAGGGAGAAAAGCACGGTGCCCAACAGGAACACCCAACAGGTGTAAAGCAACATGTTAGGATAAATAAAACCAAATGCAAAGCAGCCCGCACCGACAACCATCAATACGCCACCAAGCAGAAAAATAGCACTCTGTATCTTACTTAACTGTTTCATCGTTATGATATAAATAGGGTTTAACAATATTACTCAACACTCTCAGCCTGCGATTCGGCAGCATCATCCTGCGGCATCTCCTCATCCGGCAGATCGGTGCTCAGCACGAAGATGTCTTCATCGTCCGACTTCATGAAGTAACGCTCACGGGCAATCTTGCCAAAGACATCGGGTCCCTGGCGCATCTCCTTGAGCTGACGGGAGTCTTTTTCATACTGTTCACGGTATTTTCCGATCTCTTCACGCAAAGTTGCTATCTGCAACTGATACTTGATGTGCTGGCGGATGCTGTTATCATCAACAACGCCCACAATCAAAACACCCGCTATAATGACTATAAGATACTTATAGTGAGCGAGATAGTTCCATATAATACTTAGTTTCTGACTCATTAATTTCTATAATTTGACTTTATTTGTCTGAATTTGTTTGCAAAGATAATATTTTTTTGTTATCTTTGCATCACAATTAAGAAAAAATAATGCAAGACAACAAAGTTTCAAGCAAAAAGTAATGGAAGAATACATCGTTTCTGCAAGAAAATACCGTCCGATGACCTTCGATTCGGTTGTTGGACAGAGTGCATTGACCACCACTCTGAAGAACGCGGTGAAGAGCGGCAAGCTGGCGCACGCCTACCTCTTCTGCGGTCCGAGAGGCGTGGGCAAGACTACTTGTGCCCGCATCTTTGCCAAGGCAATCAACTGCGAGCATCCCCGCGAAGACGGCGAGGCATGCAACGAGTGCGAGAGCTGCAAGGCTTTCAACGAACAGCGTTCGTACAACATCTTTGAGCTGGACGCCGCCAGCAACAATGGCGTTGACCAGATCAAGACCCTGATGGAGCAGACCCGCATCCCGCCTCAAGTGGGTAAGTACAAGGTGTTCATCATCGACGAGGTACACATGCTGAGTGCCGCTGCCTTCAACGCCTTCCTCAAGACGCTGGAGGAACCGCCATCGCACGTGATCTTCATCCTCGCCACCACCGAGAAGCACAAGATTCTGCCTACCATCCTGAGCCGATGCCAGATTTACGACTTCGAGCGCATGACCGTGGCTAACACCATCGCCCACCTGAAGATGGTGGCTGAGAAGGAAGGCGTGAAATACGAGGATCAGGCGCTCGCTGTCATCGCAGAGAAAGCAGACGGCGGCATGCGCGACGCCCTCTCCATCTTCGACCAGGCGGCAAGCTTCTGCCAGGGCGACATCACCTACCAGAAGGTGATAGAAGACCTGAACGTGCTCGACAGCGACAACTACTTCAAGCTGGTAGACCTCGCCATAGAGAACAAGATAAGCCAGATGATGGTGGTGCTCGACGGCATCCTGAACAAGGGATTCGACGGTGGCAACATGATTCAGGGACTCGCCAAGCACGTGAGAAATGTGATGATGGCAAAAGACCCTCAGACCCTGCCCCTGCTGGAAGTAAGCGACGAGCAGAAGGCAAAGTATGCCGAACAGGCCAAGAAGGCGCCTACACCTTTCTTATATAAGGCACTGAAACTGATGAACGAATGCGATGTGCACTATCGCCAGAGTTCGAACAAGCGCCTGCTGGTAGAGCTTACCCTGATACAGATAGGACAGATTACACAACCGGAAGACCAGGACGTGCCTAGTGCGGGGCGTACGCCCCATAGACTAAAATCCCTGTTTCAGAAAATCATTGCCCAGCTTAAGCCTGCTGCTCAGGGTGCAGGTGCCGGGCAAGAGAGCGGAAGCACAGCCTCATCCCCAGAGGGAGAAGCTGTGACTGTCGCTGCGGCTACTGCTGCGCCAAAAGCAGCTACAAAAGCAGCTCCTGCGAAGAAGAAGATAAGCCAGGTGAAACTGAGCGGCATAGGCATGAGTTTTGCCAACCTGAAGAAAACGGAAGAGGCTAGCCGACGCACGTATAATCCTATCGACCAGTTGAAGGACGACCCGAACGCCCAGGCTGCCCATACAGATACGGCTACGGATATCGAATTTACCCAGGAACAGGTGGAAGGACAATGGATAGGCATGTGTCTGAGAATGCAGAACGTGAAGGATTTCATTGGTCTTGCCAACCGCATGAAAGCGGTGGTTCCGAAGATTACCCAATACCCGAACATCGAAGTGGTGGTAGACAACCAGCTGCTGCTCAACGATATTCAGAGCATCAAGGGAAGAATACTGCAAACCTTCAAGATAGGACTGGGCAACCAATCTGTAACCATCGACTACCGACTGGCAGAAGCCAACGAGGTGACCAAGATTCTCTCGAAACGGGAATTGCTGGACAACCTGATGAAGGAGAACCCAGCCATCGCCAAACTCACCCAGGAGCTGAAGCTAGTCATGGCATAAACCTATATTTTAAAGAACACAATGGCAAGAAGATTAAGAAAGAAACGCATCGCTATCATACTGATTACGTTCACCGCTATCATAGGATGGACTACGCATAGCTGCGTATCCCGCTGTTCATCATCTGACGAGAAGGCAAAAGCAGATACCCTGCCCAAGGCGCACATCAACGACTCCATCTCGAACGCCCTGACCGAGGGAAAGGAATACCACGAGATAGACTCCGTGGTAGAGAGATACCTGAAACGATGGGAAATCAACGGTGCCCAGCTCGTCATCACCCGCAACGACTCCCTGCTCTACGCCCGCGGATTCGGATGGGCTGACAAGGAAAAGGGCATCAAGATGGAGCCTAACATGCTGATGCGATTTGCCTCGGTATCGAAGCTCATCACGGCTGTGGGCATCATGAAACTGCAGGAGATGAAGAAACTGAAGCTGAACGAGAAGGTGTTTGGACCGAAGGGAATCCTCAACGATACCACCTATAATAATGGCATCAAGGACCAGCGATATTACGACATCACCGTGGAGCAGCTGCTTCGCCATCAGGCGGGTTTCAACAACTACGCCGGCGACCCGGTATCCTCCACCCGATACATCATGATGCAAAACCGCCTCACTACACCTCCCGACCACAAGACGCTGCTCAGGATTCTGCTGAAGCGCCATCTGGGTTATACGCCGGGTCAGGGCAAATGCTATAGCAACCTGGGCTACATGATCCTTTCGATGATTATCGAGAAGAAGAGCGGCATGAAATACGAGAACTTCATGCAGAAGTATGTGCTCCAGCCTGCCGGATGCTACGACATGCACATCGCCGGCACTTACTTAAAGGACCGCCGCCCCAACGAGACGAAGTACTACATGCACCAGGGCAGCATCCCTGTGTATGAATACAACAACAGTGGACGACTGGTGGAGAAATGCTATGGTGACACCGACCTTCCCCGCCTGTCGGGTGCAGGAGCCTGGTGTGGTTCGGCTGCCGAGCTGAGCCGTTTCATAGCCAGCATCGACGGAATGCCTCATGTGAAGGATATCCTGAACAAGAAGAGCATCCAGTTTATGACCACCGAGCAGCCCGACCATCAGTATTCCATCGGCTGGAACTACACGCCGAAGAGCAATCGCCCATGGATTCGCACGGGTTCACTGGCCGGCACATCGGCTCTGGTTCTGAAGTATCCCGACGGTCAGTGCTGGATTCTCATCACGAACACATCCACCTGGAAGGGTCACGGCTTCTCAAACGACAGCATGGCTTTCTTTGAAAAACTAAGACAGAAATACATGCCGGGCATGCCTAAGAAGGATTTGTTCATCTAAAGGAAAGCTGATTCCTCATAAAGGATAGATTTATATAGCCTGAAGAGGAAATATACTTTGCCTTAAGGAGAAATATATTTAGCCTTAAGGGAAAATATAATTAGCCTTAAGGGAAAATATTTTTTGCCTTAAGGATAGATATTTTTAGCTTTGAAGGTAGATAGACATTGATGAATAGAAACAAAATAAAAGTCCCTGGAGAATGGAAACATCTCCAGGGACTTTTATTTTACTTGATTATCTTATCTGTTTTTACTTCAAAATGAAATATGCTTTTTTAGAAAGTATATTTCAAACCAATCTGACCACGCCAGCGGCTGTAGTAATCGCTATAGCTCTTGTAAGCATAAGCACCGGTAAACTGGTAAACACCACCACCCTGATAGTTTACAGGAGAATAGTAGGTGCCAAAGCCATCACCATAGGTATGACCCCAATCCTTGTTCAGCAGGTTGCCCACGTTGAGGATATCGAAGGTCAACTCGATGGAGTTAATCTGACCAGCTACCTTGAAGCTGTACTTCTGACCGAAGTGAACATCGAAATGATGCTCGAATGGCAGGTTATCTGCATAACGCTCGTAGTACTCGCCACGGTGCTTGCTGAGGTAAGAATCCTCTGCAATCCACTTCTTCAACATCTCACGCTGCATCTCCTCGGTGAGCTTATCGCCATGGTTATCGCCAAACATGCGCTTGGTGAAGGTATTGTTGTTATACTTGGTTTCCTCGAAACGCATCTTGTCAATCTGTGCATCGGTTGGGATGAAGAACAGGTCATTACCCTTGGAACCATCCTCGTTCACATCACCATAATAATAATAGGTGTAAGGTGAACCGCTCTTAGCCTGGTAGATGACACCCAGGGTTGTCTTCCACTGCTTCTGATGACCATAGTCGATGTGGTAGTAAGCAGATGCCTGGATGCGGTGAGGCACGTTGTAGGCAGAGTTACCCACCTCCAAGTCGTTGCAGTCGCGATGAGTATACTGGTAAGTCCATGAACTCTTAGCCACAGAAGAGCCGCCATTGGCAGCACTGCGAGAGCGGGTCCAGGTATAACTTGCCATCAGGTCGAGACCGAAGTCGAAATGCTTCTCTGCCTTCAGAGAGAGGTTGATGGTATGACCCTTCGATGTATTGCCCAGGGCATAGACTCCTGCAATAGGAGTACCCTTCACTACACTCTGATAGAGCGGACGGTTGTCCCACTCGTAACCATACTTCTGAGAGAAGGTTTCACCACTCTGCTCCTGAGCCAGGTTCTTATAGAGAATATCATTCAATGTCTTTGAGTAGATGGCCTCAGCGGTCCAGTCGATGCCCAACAGTTCAAAGTCGAAACCGAGGTTAAGACGGAGGTTCTGAGCAAACTTAAAGTTCTTTCCGCAAACGGCAACATCCTGGTTACCGGCGCTCACCTTCATCTTATCGGCATTGGCATTCTGCTTGCTTGGGTCGAGGATGAGCTCCAAGCCCTTGGTAGAAGAGTTGTTGCTATCGTATGAAGAAAGCTGCAGACCTGTGCCTGAGAAGTTGTTGCTTACCCAAACGAATGGGATGCGACCGGTGAAGACACCTGCACCACCACGGAGGATGAACTTACGGTCGTTATTGATGTCCCAACGGAATCCCACACGAGGAGAGAACATTGGAGAGAAGTTGAGCTTATCATTGGTCTTCATGCCCCAACCCATCTTCTCAGACAAGGCGTTGAACTCAGCATTCTCCATCGGAGTATCAAAGAACACCGGAATATCCAGACGGAGACCATAGGTAAGAGTGAAATTGTTGCTGGCATTCCACTTATCCTGCGCATAGAAACCGAACTGGCCAGATGAGAACTCAGAAGCCCAGTTAGGGTCACCGGTTACACTCGTGTTAGCCTGTCCATATCGATACTGGTTCATGTAAGCCTTGTTAGGATCCAATGTCCCAGCCATGTAATCATCGTAATAAGCCTTGAAGTTGTCATAACCCTTGAAGGTATAAGAACCGAACTTATCAGAGATGAACATGTTCTTGAAATGGTAGAACTCGTTGTGGGTACCGAAGATGAAGGTATGGTTGCCACGGAGCCATGTCAGGTTGTCCTCAATGGTCCAGATATCCTGATTCAGGTAGTTAGCCTGAGAGTTGCGCTCCGTACCGATGTTCACCGTACCGCTGCCCACACCTGTGATGGAAATCATAGGGAGGTTGGCCTTGATATCACGGCTATCGCGCACTCTTACGAAGCTGACACGGGCCTCATTGCTCACGTTTGGAGAGATACGGCTCTGAAGCTCAGCGATGAAAGAGTTGGTATTGCTTTTGAAAGGATAGCTGTAGGCATAGGTGTTCAGGCTGGAAGCACTGCCGCCGCCACTCAACTGCTCTGCCTTGACCAGACTCCAGCGGATGGCAAACTTATTGAACTCGTTGATGTTCCAGTCGAGTTTCAAGCCCGCCTTATCGCTCTTGGTGTAGATATCCTGGTTGCTGAAGTAATCGTTGAAAGCCACGCCCTGCTTCTCGGCCATCTTCTGCAACATATTCATGATGTCCTTCGCCTGCTCAGTATTCACCTTCGAGTTACCGGAATCCACACCATAGAGGTTAGGATATTCCTTGTTGGTACGCTCGTAGTTAGCGAAGAAGAAGAGTTTGTTCTTGATGATAGGTCCACCCAGGGTAACACCCATGTTATACTGAGTCTGCTTCTGATACTTAGGCGCATAACCCGTTCCATCCAGATAAGGATACTTGGTACCGATGAGGTCCTGGTTGTAGCCATAGTAATAGGCAGAACCGTGGAACTTGTTGGTACCACTCTTGGTGATGGCATTGATGGCACCACCGGTGAAACCGCTCTGTCGCACATCGAAAGGAGCCACAGACACCTGAATCTGCTCGATGGTCTCCATAGACACAGGCTGAGCACCCGCCTGACCGCCGTTGTTACCGCTGGAAGCCAGACCGAACACGTCGTTGTTAGCCGCACCATCAATCATGAAGTTGTTGTATCGGTTGTTGGTACCGGCAAACGACATGTTACCCGAATTGGTAACGGTGAGCTGAGGGTTCAATCGAGCCACATCGGCAATACCGTGGGTGATACTAGGCATATTGTTGATCTGCTCGGCATTCATACTGGTGGCAGCACCTGTACGAGAAGCAGCAAGACCCGCCTTGCCAGCAACCACCACTTCCTGGAGCTGATGCGCATCCTCCTTCAAGGAGAAGGTGAGGTTGGTAGTCTCACCCAAGCTCAGGTTTACATTGTTGACACTCTTGTCCTTGTATCCGATGTAAGATACTTCAACCTTGTATGGTCCCCCCGGACGCATACCCTGGATGGTGTAACGGCCATCGATATTCGTCACGGCACGATACACCGTACCTGAAGGCTGGTGAATGGCAGTAACGGTAGCACCGATGACACTCTCATTGTCGGATGTTACCTTACCGCTGATGCCTGATGTGGTAATCTGCGCCATCGCCGTAGAGACAACAAAGGCTAGCAGAACCACTAATAAATGCAATCTTTTCTGCATAGAATTTCAGATAAATTGGTTAATAATAACAGGATTTCATCTTCCCAGAAGACTTACTTAATCCTTTTTATACTTCTTAGCTGCAAATTTAAACAAAATTTTTGAAATAACAAGGTTTTAGAGGAAGAAAATTCGATTAAAATTGGAAAAAGACCCCGAAATGGGTGTTTTGGGATATAAAATCTGGTAAACTGTGTCAAAGCATACAGATAGCAGAAAAGTAAAGGCTGAAAGAAAAAAGTACTGAAAGAAAAATACTGAAAGAAAAAAAGATGCACTCCCCTATCTGCTAGAGAAGTGCATCCATTTATTTTATGGCTTATCTATTCTGTGCAACCCCTATCCATTAGTTGAAGATGTAACGGATAGAGAACTGGATAGAATAGGTAGAGTTGAAGCTTGTGTTGTTGGTGTATGTCTTAGACAATACTTCCTTACCATTCTTCTGGAACTGGAATGAACCAGGATTACCATTCTTGCCAGCTGTATATTTCAACAACTTGGTGTTGTTAACAGTCTTGTAGAGACCCCAGCTGTTGTTCAACAAGTTAGCCAAGTTCTTGATATCTACACCAAACTGGAGAGTATTCTTCTGACCAGCTACGTTGAGATAGAAGTTCTGGTTGAACTTGAAGTCCAACTGATGATGCCAAGGCATCACAGCACCACCACGCTCAGCATACTCACCCTTGTGATTCTTCAGGTAATCATCCTGGTTGATGTAAGCCCAGAAGTCATCCTTCTGCTGCTCAGCAGTATATTTACCATTGTCCTTGAAGTTCCACTTATCCAAAGCCTCGCGAGAAGCTGGGATGTAAACCAAACCGTTAGAACCGTAGTCGTTAACTACATTGCCAGTCAACTGGTAAGTGTAACGTGTGCAGCTGTAACCGTCAGCATAACCCATATTCATACCCTCATAGATCAAACCAACCTCAGAACCGAAGTTCTTGCCGTAGTCCTTCTTGTAAGAAGCAGAGATGAGCAAGCGGTTAGGAGCCACGTAGGTACCATAACCCAACTCCTTATCGTTGTTACCGTTTACAGAGTAACGGTTGTTGTAGTAGGCAGAAGAAACCTGGTCGCCAACACCATCACCATAAGACTTAGCCTTAGAATAGGTGTAAGAAGCAGAGAGGTTCAAACCGAAGTCGAACTTCTTAGCCAAAGACGCTGTGACTGAGTAGTAGTATGCCTTATGACCAGCATTTGTAATCATGTAAGGGTTGATAGATGAGTTGCGTGAATACTTCTTACGCTTGTCACCAGGAGCCAACTCTATGTATGAATTACCATCCCAGTAGCGGTCGAGGTTGATAACAGTAGCTGGATTGAACTCACGGCTATAGATACCCTCCAGAGAGAAGTCAATATCGTAAGGCAACTTGGCATCCAATGCCAGAGAAGTCTTCCAGGTAGCGTTCATCTTCAAGTCCTTGTCGATGATGGTAGGAGTAGAAGGAGCTGCTGCATCCTCACGGTTTACAGCCAGGCCCTGCTGCTTCAATACATTTACCTGCTCATCACGGCTCTGATAGAACTTATCCATCAAATATTTAGCACCCTTGTCGGATGGAGTATTATAATAATAGGTGTACTGACCGCAACCAGCGTTACCTACAGCAGATACGAGCCATACGAATGGCAGACGACCTACGAAATAACCTGTACCACCACGGAGCACCAGCTTGTGGTTGCCGAGGATATCCCAGTTGAAACCTACACGAGGAGAAACTGTCAATGGAGCATCAGGAAGCTGATCGGTAGTGTACTGAGACTCTACACCAGCATCGTTCTTCCACTTCATGGCTGCAAAAGCCTTGTTGTAGTTGTTCTCCAACTCTGGATAGATAGGCAACTCGAAACGCAAACCTGCGGTGAGGCGGAAACGATCAGAGAAGTTTACCTGATCCTGAACGTAAGCAGAGAACTGGTTGTACTTCATGGTAGCGTTAAACTGGCTTGAACCGTCCATTGGGAAGGTAACACCATAGCTTCTAGGAGCCTTACCGTTCATGAAATCGTCCATAGACTCGAACACATAGTAACCTGCAGAAGCAGCACCGAAGCCGTTGGTAGCCTCGTTGGTCTCAAACTGAAGACCAGCGGTGAAGTTCTGGATCCCCATGGCCCATGAAGCCTCATCAGTAGCAACGAAAGTCTTCACCTGGCGGAGGTTACCCTGAGTAAACGGATCAGGACCGAAGCCCATGTAGTAAGAACCATTCTTCAGGATATCTACTGTTGGGAACATTCCACCTACATAAGTACGTGGCTCATCCTGATAAGAGTATGTAGCACGGAGTACATTGCTTACACCACCCCACTTAGAGTTCCACTCAGCAGCTACAGATGTAAAGTTCTTCTCCTGATAGTAGCGTGCACTCTCGAAGTAGAGACCTGCGTTAGAAGTACGGCCAGACTGACCCTTACCTCCCGTAGCATCCTCACCACCAGGATAGATGACAGAATCCTTGAATGGAGTGGTTGAGCTAGATGGATTTGAAGAATCCTTATCGTGGCTCTTAGAGAAACGGATGTTCAGCTTGTTGTTCTCGTTGATGTTCCAGTCGATACGAGCCAGGAACTTGTATGATGGAGTATCGAGAGAATATCCCTGATAACGACCTGGGTTGTAACCATAGGTCTTGTTGAGGAAGCTGAGCATATTGTCCATATCGCTCTGCAATGGGCGATGAACAGTACCTGATGATGGAGACCACTCATCAGAAGCATTCACACGAGCTGTACCAGAAGGACCAGCAGAGATGTTGCTCTGATATTCACCGTTGACGAAGAAGAACAACTTATCCTTGATGATAGGACCACCGAAGCTGGCACCCCATGTAGTAGAATGAGACTGGAGACGATTCAACTCGTAATCGCTCACCTTGTTACCACGCAAGTGAGAGTTGGTAGTGTACATATAAGCTGTACCCTTGAAATCATTGGTACCGCTCTTGGTTACGGCGCTGATAGCACCACCTGTAAATCCACTCAAACGAACATCGTATGGAGATGAAGATACTGAAATCTGATCCAAAGCATCGAGAGAAATTGGTGATCCGTTGCCAGGGAGGTTACCACCAATACCGAAAGCGTTGTTGAACGCAGCACCATCCACAGTAACGTAAGACTGACGGTAGTTACCACCACCTACAGAGAAACCGCTACCTACGTTGGCACCCTGAGGAGTCAACTTCAAGAGGTCGTTCATGCTACGTGATACGGTAGGAACAGCCTCAATCTGGGCGGCATTGATACTTGTTGTAGCACCAGCACGGTCGGTGCGCATGTTGTTGTTACGGTCAGCAACAACTACTACGTCTTCCAACTGAGCAGCATCCTCAGCCAAAGTCTCATTCAAGACTGTGTTCTGACCAAGAGAAAGAGAAATGCCCTTTACCTGCTTGTTCTTGTAACCCACGTAGGTTACTTCCAGAACATAAGGTCCACCTGGGCGCATACCCTGAATAGAATAAAGACCATCCATGTTGGTCACTGCACGATAGACTGTACCAGAAGGTTGGTGAACAGCCTTGATTGTTGCGCCAATGACGTCCTCGCCATTAGCAGTGATCTTTCCACTAACGCTAGATGTTGTAATCTGCGCCATAGCTGTGGTTACCATAAAGGCCAGCAAAGCCACTAATAAATGCAATCTTTTCTGCATACCTTTTTTATAAAAATTAAAAATAATTGTTTGGGAAATATTCCCTCTTATATCGTTATCGAGTGCAAAATTAAACAAAAAATCTTATATAAGTGTTACAAAAGGGTGAATTTTATGCTTTTAAACATAAAAAAAAATCTGCGTTAAGCAAATAACGCAGATTTTCTTTAAATTATTATTTATTTATGGATTTTGCTTATAATATTTTTCACTCCTTTCTCTGCCAGATGCTCATCACCTTGCGGCGGATGGCAACGATGTTCAGGATGGAGACTATCAGGAACAGAACCAAGCCCAGGCAGATGGCAGGGAGCATCGTTCCCTCGTCGAGATCAGGGAAGATGGCTTCGATAAAGTCCATGTAGTAGCCACGAACGAAGAAAAGGATGACCCATGCAATGATGAGAACCACTACATTCAGCGAGATGGTGAGCACCTGGTATGGTTTCGCCACATCGTTAGGACTATAACCTATCAGCAGCAGATTCTCCAACTTGGATGAGTTCTTCTGTACCAGCAGATAGATACTGAGCATCAGAATATAGAAGCTCAGGATAGAAATCACCAGTCCGATTATCATTACCAGCGATACCATCATGCGCAGGAAATAGGTGGTCTTCTCGGCATCCAGCTTGTCGGTCTCCACCTCGTAGCCGTTGTCATCCAAATATTTGGTGATGCTCTCGTCGCCCGGATTTCCTACTTCCACAATCAGGCGGTTAGGGTCGCTCTTCTGGTTAGGTGCGAACTCCTGGTTGCTCCAATCCATGAACGCCTGTGGCACGAGGATGGTGTTGAGGCGTGAAGAGAAACCGATTACCTTTCCTCTGAACTGCTCCTTCTTGCCGCCCGCCTGAATCTGGATGTTGAAATCTATCATTCCCATCAGACCATCGCTTATCTTTGGCAGCGAGTGACTCTGGGCGAATCCGAAGTTATACATATTAATATAGGTACGCGGAAGGATGATAGGCACTTCCTTGGCTCCAGGAGTATATTTCCAGTCCTTGAGCGGCACATCCACAAAACCATCGGGAACACTCTCGAAGAAGAGTTCGCTGTTGAGTACATTCACGCCGTTTACGCCCATCTGGGCATCTACCTTGTATTCGGTGGAGGTAAACTTGCCCACCTTCTTCACGAACTTCTGATCACTTACATCATCTATCTCGGCACCCGAGAAGGTATTTGAACGACCGCTGATGGTATTTCCCATACCTATCTTCTTGCTCATGATGAGATAGTCGGCTTTCATAAAACTGTCTTCCTGGGTGAAGATAGGCAGCACGTCCTTATAAAACTGGAAGCCGAAAAGGACGATGAGCATACCGAAGAGATTGGCAAAGGCAAAGCCGGCAAACTGGGGTATGCTGATATGCTGACGAAGTAATTTCCAAACCAAATTCATAATCTAAATATATGTTCATAGTTTAAGTCCATGTGCTTGCCGATGCTGGTTACGATGACGCCAGCCCCCTGCTCCTTCGCCTCTGCCATCATGATTTCGCCCATGATGCGGGAGTTGTTGTCATCGAGGTGACTGATCGGTTCATCGGCGAGGATGAAGTCGAAAGGCTGACAGAGGGCGCGCATCATGGCTACTCGCTGCTGCTGTCCGAACGACATTCTGCCTATCTTGGCATCCACCTTGTCGGCAATGCCGAGCATATCAAACCACTTGAGAATCTGCTCACGGGTCTTGAAGCCCGTAAGCTTATTCTTGATTTCCACGTTCTCCATCGCCGTAAGCTCAGGGAAGAGACGGAGTTCCTGAAAGAGATGACTGATGTGACGCTTTCGCATCTCCACCCAATCAGAAACCTTATAGTTGGCGGTAACATCATGATCAAACATCACGCTTCCGCTGTAGTCGTGACGATAGCCGAGCACGTAGCTGCAGAAAGTACTCTTTCCGCTGCCACTCTCTGCTTCTACAAGATAAAGATGTCCCTTCTCGAAGGTAACATCCTGCTTCCATATCTCCGAGTTCAGGTCGTCACGCTGGGCGAAGACCTGCGGGAGAACGGAATGAAGCTGAATCTTTTCCACCTTATATTATTTAATGAATGTATAATTAATAATGTATCATGTTTATTTACCCTTTTACCTTTAAAGTATAGACCACGGAAGTGAGATTTCCGAAGATTGGGGTGAGCAGACCGGTTACGGTAGAGATAGCATCGTCCTTGCCAGAGCCATCACCATTGGAACTCTTGGCGAGGTTGATGACCATCGCCAGTTTCTGCCCCACGATGAGCTTCTGAATCTTCGCATCTATCGGATGATTGCTTGACTTCACAGCATATTGGGCAGAGAGTTCATCGCTACCGCTGAAGAACTGCTTGTCGTCGGTTACTCCGAAATAGAAAGAAGTCTTGCCATCGGTATAGAAATAGGCATTCTTGCCCCAGTTGGCAATCTTGGCACCCGGAGGACAGGAAGTCTTCCAATAGTCCACATCGCCCAACCATTTGCTATGAGCCAACTTAGCAGCCATCATCATCTTCATGCTGGCATCGCCCAAGGTTGGCATCATGATAGCCATGTCGCCATCCACACTTCGCATGATATTATCCATATCCACCGCCTGGTTGATACCCATCAGGAGGGTCTGCAGACTGCGGTTGCTCTGCATCATCGGGAGGAATTGTTCGCCCTTCACATTCATAAAGATACCCGCCAGAGCATCAGCAGGCATCGACTTCACGTAATTGCCCTTGATGGGACGATAGTTCTGAAGAGCCTTCTGAAGTGCCTCATCGATAGACTTATTGAAAGAGAAAGTCTCGCCCTGAATCTGCAGGATGCCCTCCTTCACGTTCATCTCGGCAGCAATAACCACCTGTGAAGGGTCGGTACCCTTTGGAGCACCCAGGGTGAAAGGAGCCACAAACTTTTCCGGCAGAGCCTGCGCCTGTGCCACCATCGCCATCGGAGACGAAATACCCGAAAGGCGATCGAACATAGGAGAAGCCGTAATGCCATCCTCTTCATCAGCCTTGAGATATTTCACCATCTGCTGCTGCAGCTGAGCCTGGGCATCAGCCACCACAGGACCCATCACGAGGAGAGCCTCATCAGAATATCCTACGAGCCAGGAATTCTTCAACACCGAGAAATGGAAGCCTTTTCGTTCCGTTACTTCGGTGGCAATATGCTTTTTGGAGAGAGTTGCGAGCCAATCAGAAACGCCATCCTCGCTGCTCACCTTGGCACAGAGTCCCAGGTTGCCATCGGCCGTTTCGAAGAGATACAACTTCTCGCTTACATCGATGCCGCAATTATCTACGTCATCTACATGGAGCAAAGTTTTCAGCATGTCCGCCTTATCCTCGTCGCTTTTATCAGCAGTCATCTGCTTCATGTCAACGGAGATAAGTGCAGTACTTTTCTTAGGAATGGCATTGAGGTAATCGCTGCCAGAACAGGAGCTTAGCAATAAGAAAGTTATTGCTAAGCCCATAAAAACTAAGTTCTTATACAATCTTTTCATCACAAAAACTAACACTTATGTATTTTTTCTTATATCATCTTTGTTATAGTCTTCTTGCGATATGCGCCATGTGAACCGCCACCAAGCCCGCCGTTTCCGTGCGAAGTCGGCTGGTTCCCAAAGATACGCTCTCGTAGCCATTCTCCAGGGCAAGACGGACCTCATCGATGGAGAAATCGCCTTCCGGCCCTACCAATACCGTAATATCAGCAGAGGATGCATCGTTGCCTTCAGCACTATCAGAGAATGACGAGATTTCCTGGAAGAAGTCTTTCTTCTCTATCTCCTCGTAGCAATGGCAGATGAATTTTCTGCCTGGGCGAGGCGTCTGGATGAACTCCTTGAAGCTCTCCAGTTCGTTGACCACCGGTTTCCAAGCCTTATGACTCTGCTTCACGGCAGAAATCACAATCTTGTCGATTCTTGGCGTCTTCACCACCTTGCGTTCAGAAAACTGGCAGTTGAGAAAAGACAGTTCATCGAATCCGATTTCCGTAGCCTTCTCCGCCATCCACTCGATGCGTTCCATCATCTTGGTAGGCGCTATAGCCAGATGGATATGACCCTTCCAGGCACGCTCTTGCGGCATCGTTTCCTTGATTTCATAGAGACAGCGCTTGCTGGAAGCCGCCGTCACCTCGGCACGATAGAACGAGCCTTCCCCATCCATGAGGAAAATCTCGTCACCGCCCTTCAATCTCAGCACACGGAGCGCATGGGTAGCCTCCTCGGCAGGCAATTCCACCTGGGTTGCTGCCTCAGGCACATAGAAATATCTAACCTCTTTCATAGAAATATCAAATCTCTTTCTTTGAAATATTTAATTTCTTTCTTGAAATATCTAATTTTTTTATGTTACTTCTTATTTTTTTCCTCACGGCGCTTCATCTCATCGCGGATGAAGGAAGCACCCTCGTAGTTTTCTTCCTCCACAGCCTTATCCAACGCCTTCTGCAGCAGAGAATCAGGCAAACTCATGATTGGAAGAGCCACACTCATCACTTCCTTATTAAAAGGTGTAGAGAACTTCTGGAGCACCTCCAGAGGGGCGCACATCTCATAACCACTTGTCAACGAAAGCAGCACAGCCGTTTCCGGAAGAAGTTCATAGCCCTTGCCGGTTATCGTATTAACCAGTTTTGCCTTGAAACCACGATCTTGAATACCCTCGAACTCAATGCGGTAATGAGTTATTTCCTCATCTTTCATCACCTGCGTAAACACGTCAACCAGATGATTTCTGGTTTCTTCAGCCTTACGCTCATGCCGTTTGATTTCGCTCGCCATCTCCTTAGCCAACACAATAGAGAGCGCACGGGTCTCCGCCATGTCGGTAAGCGTGATTACGCAGGCATCATCTGCCTCTGGAATAGAAAAAGTCCCTTTATAAATTAATTTATACATCATTGTTTTGTCTCCTTCTTTGGTCTGAACAATACGGCGAAGGCAACTCCGACCACAAGAGCATAACCTGCGAAGATAAACCAGCAAGTCTGCCAATCGCCCATCAAATATCCATTTTCCCAGTGACAGTAATGGTTAATCACCTGTCCTGCAAGAATTGTGCCAATAGATGCACCTAAGCCATTGGTCATCAGCATGAACAAACCCTGAGCAGATGCTCTGATCTTAGGCTCGCACTTCTGGTCTACGAAGAGGCCACCCGACACGTTGAAGAAGTCGAAAGCCACACCATAGACGATGCAGGAGAGCACGAAGAGGATGACGCCAGGGAATGCAGGGTTACCCAATCCGAAGAATCCGAAACGGAACACCCATGCAAACATGGCGATAAGCATCACCACCTTGATGCCATAACGCTTCAGAAAGTATGGAATCAGGAGGATGCAGAGAGCCTCTGCCACCTGGGAGATTGATACCAGGAGGGTGGCATTGTTGGCTGCAAATGTATCAAGCATGCTTGGATCACCCTTGAAACTGGTGATAAATGGAGTAGCATAGCCATTGGTTACCTGCAAGCTCATGCCGAGCATACATGAGAAGATGAAGAACAGCGCCATCTCACGACTCTTGAAGAGCTTGAAGGAATCGAAGCCCCAGGTCTCCACCCAACTGCGAGCTTCCTTCTTGACCAGCGGACACTGAGGCAGGCTGAAGCAATAGAGGAAGAGCACGATGCTCAACGCACCAGAAACGAGGAACTGGAGGTGGGTATACTGGAACTTATAAGCATTTTCCGAAAAGAGGAACATGAACGAGCCATGATCCCAGGTAGCACAGTTGACAATCCACATGGTGGCAATGAAGCCCACGGTGCCGAAGACTCGGATAGGCGGGAAGTCCTTGATGGTATCCAGCCCATGATTTTTCAGGATAGTGAACGCCGAAGTATTCGACAGTGCCAGCGTAGGCATATAGAAAGCGACGCTGAAGGTATAAACCGTCATGAAGAGAGCCTCATCAGGCATGGCACTCGCCTCTCCCATCAGGAACAGCCCTATCATCGAGAGACCCGCCAGCAGATGGCAATAGCCCAGGAGTCTCTGCGGCTGGATATACTTATCCGCCACAATACCCATCAAGGTAGGCATGAAGATAGATACTATACCCTGAATGGTATAGAACCAGGAGATTTCTGCACCCATTCCGGCCTTGCCGAGATAGTTGCCCATAGAAGTGAGATAGGCTCCCCAAACAGCGAACTCCAGGAAGTTCATCACTGCCAAACGTACTTTTAGATTCATATCCTTAAATTCTTTTTCTTTGGTTTAAATTTATTTTTCTGCAGATTGCATCCTTTCGCTTTTACGGGATTGCATCCTTTCGTTATTAACAGGATTGCTTTGCAGATTATATCTTGCAAAGATACACAAATTATCTTAAAGAACACAGATTTTTGAAGATTTTCCTTCGGAAAGCTAGCTTATTTAACAAATAATATGTAATTTTGCACCCGAAATCAAAATATAAAAGAGATAATGTTAGTAAAGTTTTTCCTTACGTGTAACAAGATTGGTGCCTTTACCCTGGGTGGAGGCTACGCCATGATACCTATCATGGAACAGGAATTCGTGGATAAGAACAAATGGATGGACAAACAGGAATTCATGGACATCATGGTGGTGGCTCAAACCACTCCAGGCATCTTTGCTATCGATATGGCTAGCCACATCGGTTACAAGCTGAAGGGGGTATGGGGTGGCATAGTGGGTGCCATCGGCATTGCCCTTCCTTCCATCATCGCCATCCTCATCATCGCCATGTTCTTCCAGCAGTTCAAGGACAATTACTGGGTGGGTAAGTTCTTTGCAGGTGTTCGTCCTGCCGTGGTAGCACTGATTGCAGCTCCTTGCTTCAAGATGGCAAAGACGGCAAACATCAACCGCTACAACATCTGGATTCCAGCAGTTTGCTGCCTGCTGATTGCCGCATTCGGCATTTCTCCTATCTATATTATCATTGCAGCCGGCGTGCTGGGATGGCTTTATGGAAAGTTTATAGTTAAAAGTTAATAGTTTATAGTTTTATAGTTAGAAAATGCTATTTTTAAAGTTATTCCTGATATTTACCAAGATTGGTACATTTAATTTTGGTGGTGGATATGCGATGCTTTCGCTCATCCACAACGAAACCGTAGTGAAGAACCACTGGCTCACCAATGCCGAGTTTACGGATATTGTGGCTATCAGCCAGTCAACCCCGGGACCTATCGGCATCAACTGTGCCACCTACGTGGGCTACACAGCCTGTCTTCATGCAGGTTATCCTACCTGGGCAGCCTGGGCGGGTTCCTTCCTGGCATCCCTCTCCATCATGTGGTTGCCCTTCATCATCATGATTCTCATCAGCCGTTATCTGATGACCCATAAGGATTCCAAGATTGTGAAGGATATCTTTGCCGGACTTCGTCCTGCCATCATCGGACTGATAGCAGCTGCTGCCATACTTCTGATGAATAAAGAGAATTTCGGTTCGCCAACCGACAATCCATTTGCTTTCGGAGCCAGCGTAGCACTCTTTCTGGGTGCATTCTATTTCACCAAAGCCAAGAAAGCGAATCCGATTTTGCTGCTTTTCATCTGTGGAATCATTGGGTTGTTTATCTTCTAAACAACCCAAACACCTTCAAATAGGCACAAAAAAAAATTGATTGTCTCACGACAACCAATCTTTTATTAACCTTAATAATCTAATACCATGAAAAACACGATGCAAAGTTACAAATAATCTCGTAACCTGCAATAATTTATTGTAAAAAACTTCAAGTATTTAACTCTCCTTAAAGCTTTTACCATTCCAATTAAACTTTCTTTGCAATTTTATGACATTTACCGCCTTTTTTTCATCTGCCGAAAGCAATGGCGAAGCCAATCGAACCACCAGTGCATTCTCGTTCTGCAAGAGCATAGCACTCACCATTTTAGGTTCTATCATCGCTTTCAAATCAGCAAAGCGACTTTCACTCATCGTATCGGGCTTCTGAACGAGCGTTTCCGCCAAGTCTTCAATGCGCTTGTCACCCAAGAACGGGTTTGCATCAAGTGCCTTCCATTCCTGGCTGAAGAAATAGAGTTCACTCTCCTTCTCTGGTCCGGCGAACGATTTGACCACACAGAGCACCGAGTCGCCATTTTCCATTGGCAACTTCTTCATCTGCAAAGTAGAAACCTTGCTCATACGCACCTGCACGAAGTCCTGGGTCAGCGTATCCATCACGCTCACCTCACCTAAGAGGTTCTTCACCTCAGCCTTCACGCCCATCTCCTGCAACTCGGCAAATTCCAGTCGCAGGTTGCTGCTGAGCGTAGGCATCATCTCATCTGGCATCGATACCAGCAAGTCCTTCATCGACTTGGCTTCGACACCCAGGCTTGCAGTCAGCAAGCAAGCCAACATTATATATTTTATCTTCTTCATCACTACAATTCCTTAGACCATTTCTTTCCCCAAGGGGTAAAGAGCCAAATCAAAAATGCCGTAGCCGGAACTAAGCATATTGCGAAAGTTAAAGCCAATGTATTCATAAATTTAACGTTTAGAAATTATATAACCAATAACAGATAAGACTGTAGATAATACTACACCTAATAAAATGGCACTTATTGTACCACCCTCATCTGTTTTAACAATGCCAAACAAAGCAGCCAATCCACCTAAAACCATTATGGTATAAGTCGATTTACTCATATCAAAGAAATACTTTACTACTGTTTCTTTGGTAAATTTTTCTTTTTCCCTATCTTCTCTTGCAGTCATATTTCTCTATTTTCCGACAAAAGTACAGAAAATAATTGTAATCTGCAAGTTTTTTCGTGTTTTTCTATCCAACAATCGCTAAAAAAACGAAAAAGAGGAAAGCGTTCTCTCATTGAAACACTTTCCTCTCAAATTATCTAATTCATTAATCGTACTATCTTAACGATAGAGAGATTTACTCCTCTACAGCAGCCTGCGCCGCAGCCAAACGTGCGATAGGCACGCGGAATGGAGAACATGAAGCGTAGTTCATGCCAACCTTAGCGCAGAACTTAACTGATGATGGCTCACCACCGTGCTCACCGCAGATACCTGTGCGGAGGTTAGGACGGGTAGCACGACCATTCTCTACTGCCATCTTGATGAGCTGACCAACACCCTCCTGGTCGAGAACCTGGAATGGGTCAACCTTCAAGATCTTCTTCTCCATGTATGCAGGGAGGAATGAAGCGATGTCGTCACGAGAGTAACCGAAGGTCATCTGTGTCAAGTCGTTAGTACCGAATGAGAAGTACTGAGCCTCCTCTGCAATCTGACCTGCTGTAAGGGCAGCACGAGGAATCTCAATCATGGTACCAATCTCGAACTCAACCTCTACGCCGTACTCGATGAATACTTCCTTAGAAGTAGCGAGGATGATAGCCTTCTGCTGCTTGAGCTCCTGAACAGTACCGATAAGAGGAACCATAATCTCTGGACATGGGTTGAAACCTTCCTTCTTCAACTCGCAAGCTGCACCGAGGATGGCGCGAGTCTGCATAGCTGTAATCTCAGGGAATGTAATACCGAGACGGCAACCACGGTGACCGAGCATAGGGTTGTTCTCTGCCAGAGAGTTCACACGCTTCTTGATTTCCTCAACGCTTACACCCATCTCCTTAGCCATAGTCTCCTGACCAGCCAAATCGTGTGGTACGAACTCGTGGAGAGGTGGGTCGAGCAAGCGGATGTTCACGTGGCAGCCATCCATAGCCTTCAAGATTCCGTAGAAGTCAGCCTTCTGATATGGGAGGAGCTTGGCAAGTGCCTTCTCGCGACCCTCTACTGAGTCAGCCAGAATCATCTCACGCATAGCAACAATCTTCTGATCATCGAAGAACATGTGCTCTGTACGTGTCAAACCGATACCCTTGGCACCGAATGCACGAGCTACCTCAGCATCGTGTGGAGTATCTGCATTGGTACGGATCTCCATCTTTGTATATTTGTCGCAGAGATCCATCAGCTCCTTGAAGTCGCCAGAAAGCTCTGCAGCCTTTGTCTCAATCTGTCCTGCATAAACCTGACCAGTAGTACCGTTCAGAGAGATGTAATCACCCTCCTTGTAAACTACGCCCTCAATCTCAACAGTCTTAGTCTTGTAGTCAACGTTGATAGAGCCAGCACCCGATACACAGCACTTACCCATACCACGAGCCACAACGGCAGCGTGAGAAGTCATACCACCACGAGCGGTAAGGATACCCTCGGCAGCCGACATACCAGCGAGGTCTTCAGGAGAAGTCTCGATACGAACCATGATCACCTTCTTGCCATCCTCGTGCCACACCTGAGCATCGTCAGCGTGGAATACAATCTGACCGCAAGCAGCACCTGGAGAAGCAGGGAGACCCTGAGTGATGACCTTAGCTTTAGAGAGAGCCAGCTTATCGAATACCGGGTGCAAAAGCTCATCGAGCTTCTGAGGCTCACAGCGGAGGATAGCAGTCTTCTCGTCGATCATACCTTCGTGGAGGAGGTCCATAGCAATCTTCACCATAGCGGTACCTGTACGCTTACCATTACGTGTCTGGAGGAACCAAAGCTTACCTTCCTGTACGGTGAACTCCATGTCCTGCATATCGTGATAGTGGTGCTCCAGCTTATCCTGGAGAGCGTCGAGCTCCTTGTAAAGTTCAGGCATAGCCTCTTCCATAGAAGGATACTTAGCAACGCGCTCCTCCTCAGAAATACCGGCACGCTCAGCCCAACGCTGAGAACCAATCTTTGTAATCTGCTGTGGTGTACGGATACCAGCTACAACGTCCTCACCCTGTGCATTGATCAGGTACTCACCATTGAAAAGGTTTTCACCATTACCAGCATCACGAGAGAAGCAAACACCTGTAGCAGAAGTCTCGCCCATGTTACCGAATACCATCGCCATCACAGAAACGGCAGTACCCCACTCATCAGGAATACCTTCCATCTTGCGATAGAGGATAGCACGCTCGTTCATCCAAGAACGGAACACGGCGCAGATAGCACCCCAAAGCTGCTCGATAGGATTGGTAGGGAAGTCCTGACCAGTCTGCTCCTTGATAGCTGCCTTGAAGAGCTCAACGAGTTTCTTGAGAGACTCTACAGAGAGGTCCTTATCGAGAACCACACCCTGCTCTTCCTTCACCTTTTCGATGATGGCCTCGAATGGATCGATATCTTCCTTGTTCACAGGCTTCAATCCCATAACGACGTCACCGTACATCTGTACGAAACGGCGATATGAGTCATATACGAAATGAGGATTACCGGTCTTCTTAACCAAGCCCTCAGCCACTTCATCATTCAAACCGAGGTTGAGGATCGTATCCATCATACCTGGCATAGAAGCACGTGCTCCTGAACGAACTGACACGAGAAGTGGATTCTCTACAGAACCGAACTTGCTGTTCATCAAAGCCTCCGTATGAGCCACGGCAGCCATTACCTCGTCCTGAAGGAGTTCCTTGATTTTCTCCTCACCCACCTCATAATACTCGTTACAGGTATCAGTTGTGATGGTGAAACCTGGAGGAACAGGAACACCAATAAGATTCATCTCGGCGAGGTTTGCACCCTTTCCGCCAAGTTCTTCACGCATCTTCGCATTTCCTTCGGCTTTTCCATTGCCGAACGTATAAACTCTTTTTTCGTTCATATTTTATAGGTTCAAAAATATTATATTATTTTGCTTATTACCAATTCTTAGTTGATGATGCAAATATACAACATTATTTTGAAACCACCAAACTTTTATACGCTTTTTTGCTATCCCGAGATTACATTTTAAACTGTTGTCGCACACATGCGGATATTTTTAACAATCCCCAAGAAAAAAGTGAGAAATGTAAGAAATTTAAAAGCGGGCCAAGTTGGCGATTCCCCCAAAACATCATGTAGCAGAGATGCAGGTCACACCAACAGACAGCCATATTATCCCAAGCAATCAATATAATAATGTACGCGCGTAAAAGGTACCAGATTAAAAATAATCGGGACAAATCTTTCATTTCTCGCAAAAATGTAGTAACTTTGCAGCCATAAAGAAATACAAAACATTATTATGGCAAGAAAACGTAAACCATTACCGCTTTTGGAGAACATCACCATTGAGGCAGTAGCTGCCGAGGGTAAGTGCATCACTCGCGTAGATGACCAGGTCATCTTCGTGCCTTTCTGCGTACCTGGCGATGTGGTAGATTTGCAGGTAGTTAAGAAAAAACATAAGTATTGCGAGGCGAAGGTTGTTCGCTTCATCAAGAAGAGCGACGTAAGACAGGAGCCTATGTGCGAGCACTTCGGCATCTGTGGCGGTTGCAAGTGGCAGAATCTTCCTTACGAGGAGCAAATCAAGGCGAAGCAGAAGCAGGTGGAAGACCAGCTCACCCGCATCGGCAAGATTGAGCTTCCTGAGTTCCGCCCTATCATGGGCAGCGTGAAGACCCAGGAGTATAGAAACAAGATTGAGTTCGGATGCAGCAACAAGCGCTGGTTCACCGCCGAGGAGCTGGCCCAGCTGCCTCAGAAGGAAGAAGAAACCATCACTTCCCTCAAGGAGCGCCACGCCCAGAACGCCATCGGTTTCCATATCACCGGTGCCTTCGATAAGATTTACCCTATCAAGAAGTGCTGGCTGATGGACGACCTCTGCAACGAAATCCGTAACTTCGTTTTCGAATACGCTGATTCTCACGACTATACCTTCTACGACCTGCGTGAGCAGCATGGATTGCTCCGCAACATGATGATTCGTAATTCAAACACTGGCGAGTGGATGCTCGTATTCCAGTTCCATTATGATGAGGAGGGTGATGAGCAGAGAGCATTGGAACTGATGCAGCAGGTGGCTGACAAGTTCCCTCAGATTTCATCGCTCATGTACGTGGACAACCAGAAGGGAAATGACACCATCAACGACCTGAATCTCATCCTCTTCAAGGGCAACGACCACATCTTCGAGCTGATGGAGGATTTGAAGTTCAAGGTGGGTCCAAAGAGTTTCTATCAGACAAACACCGAGCAGGCTTACCACCTTTATTGCGTGGCTCGCGAGTTTGCCAACCTCACCGGAAACGAGTTGGTTTACGACCTCTACACCGGCACGGGAACCATCGCCAACTTCGTGGCTCACAAGGCAAAGAAGGTAATCGGCATCGAGTACGTACCAGAGGCCATAGAGGATGCAAAGGTGAATTCTCAGGTGAACAACATCGAGAATACCCTCTTCTATGCAGGCGACATGAAGGATATTCTGACCAACGAATTCATCGCCCAGCACGGTCGCCCAGACGTAATCATCACCGACCCTCCACGTGCCGGAATGCATCCTGATGTAGTGAACGTAATCCTGAATGCGGCTCCTAACCGCATCGTATATGTAAGTTGCAACCCTGCTACCCAGGCTCGCGACCTGCAGTTGATGGACGACCACTACAAGGTGGCTGCCGTTCAGCCGGTAGATATGTTCCCTCATACTCCTCACGTAGAGAACGTCGTTTTACTCGAGAAGCGCAGCGATGCTGAAATCAAGCAGAAGAAGAAGGAGCGCAAAGAGCGTGAGAAGGCGATAGCTGAAGCCAAGGCGGCAAAGGAGGCTGAAAAGCTTGCATTGGAAGCTGCTAAAGCGGAAGACATGACTGCAGAGGAACTTGCGGCAAAGAAATAAACCTAAGAACAAAATAGAAATAAGATGAAAAAAGGTATCATTCTGGCGCTCATGGCTTTGACCACGGTCTCAGCCAGTGCACAAAAAAAGCAGACCATCGAATTGCCTTCGTGGTTGAGCAACGTAAAACTGTCGGGTTATGGAATGACCCAGTATCAGTACAGCGGACAGAAGAACGCTGAGTCCAACTCATTCAACATCCGAATGGGCCGTATCGCCCTGGAGGGTCGCATTGCAGACGACTTCTACTGGAAGACTCAGATTCAGTTTAACGGCAACACCTCCAACCTGGGTTCAAGCCCAAGAATGGTGGATCTGTTTGCAGAATGGCAGAAGTACGACTACTTCAAGGTAAAGGTGGGTCAGTTTAAGAACCCATTCACTTTCGAGAATCCGATGCACCCTATCGACCAGGGCTTCATGGGATATTCTCAGAACGTGAGCAAGTTGGCTGGTTTCAGCGACCGTGCCGGAGAGCACGCTTCCAATGGTCGCGACATAGGCTTGCAGCTTCAGGGTGATTTCCTCAAGAATGCCAACGGCCGCAACCTGCTGCACTATCAGATTGGTGTGTTTAACGGACAGGGCATCAACACCAAGGACGTTGACAATCAGAAGAATGTGATTGGTGGCGTATGGGTAATGCCAGTAAGCGGCATGCGTATCGGTGCCTTCGGATGGACAGGTTCTTATGCGAGAAAGGGAACATGGACCGACGAGCATGATGCCTCCTATACTGCCGACATTCAGAAACGCTCTGGCGTTCGCAAGCTCAGCCAGAACCGCTACGCCTTCTCTTTCGAATATAAGAAAGACGGCTGGACCGTACGTTCTGAGTATATCCACTCTACCGGCAAGGCTTTTGACAAGAGCATCACCAACTTCAACGATGCCAACGCCAAGGACTGCAATCTGAATGCAAAAATCGGCGACAAGGCACAGGGTGTTTACGGATTGGTCATTGCCCCATTGGCACAGCTGCCAAAGAACAGCCGAATCGACATCAAGGCACGTTACGACATGTATCAGCCTAACGGCAAGAATAACATGCAGAAGACCCAGTATGAGGCAGGTTTGAACTTCCACATCGGCAAGCGAATCACCATCCTCACTGAATATGCGCTGGTCAACGACAAGACGCTGGCCAAGCACAATTACTCCATGGCAGATGCTGAGTTCTGCTTCCGCTTCTAACAGATACAGCAAGAGGATGTGTCATAAGCCACATCCCATACGCCCTGAAAGGGCAGAAGCTCTTAGCCCAGGGTAACACCCTGGGTATTATGGACATATACAATACCGCCCTGTAAGGGCAAAAGCTTTCTTATATTTTTAAAGCTTTTGCCCTTACAGGGCGGCATTGTTGATTGCGGCTTTTAACCCAGGGTGTTGCCCTGGGCTGGGAGCTTCTGCCCTTTCAGGGCGTATGGGGCAAACCGTCACAGGGCGTGCGGGGCGAATTTTTCTAGAAAGAGTAAGAGAATCCGATAGACATGAATTCCTTAAACTGCCAATAACTGTCGCCATCCTTACGCTTCGCACCATCGTCGAAACGAGGATAGAGGAAGATATTCGATGAAATATAGCGGTTGAACTGGAAGGTGAGCGTGTTCTCCCACTCTATCTCAGCGCGCTTATAAGTAGTATATCCCCAAAGACGGGTCTTCCACTTCAAATTATCCATCACCTGCCAGGTCAGGTCGAAGGTACACTCCGAACCGTAATCGGTCATTCCGTGCTCACCCTCCTTCAAACCATATCTTGTAGCAAGCTGCTCACGGCCCACATACTTCCAGTTGAGAGCCAGAGGAGCCAGATGGGCACTACCCTTCAACCTGTGGTTGAGCCAATCCACCGAATAATCCATACCGACAGAGAGGTTCAGATTGAATGGCGAGAAGAAATCGGAATAAACAAACTTATCATTACTCTTGTAGCCATGGGCAAACTGCGTCTGCGCCACCATCTGAATGGTATAATACCATTTGCGGGAAGCCTGGAGCCCCAACTTGCTGGTGTATCGGATCAAGTCGTCGGAAGTCTTCAGGCTGTGCACGGAATCTCCTTTGGAAGTCTGGTAGCCCAATCTCATCTCCAGCTTGTTCTCCCACTTCACCTTCTGCTTGTTGTTATAGTTGGCCTGCATGGTGAGTCGACCCAGCAGCGAATAGTTGCTCTCGCCACCCTTATACCAGTTGTCCGACACGTAGTTCTGGAGGAACTGCAGATAGTAATCGCCTGCGAAAGTCCAGAAGTTAGGTCGGAAGATGACGATGTCCATCGGCGCCGCATCCGGTTCAATCGCCTTCGGTGCCACATCCTCAATGATGTCGCGCTTCTGCTTCTTGTTTCTGTTGTCAGCCACGATAGGTGCGCCCACCTCTTCCAGATGGCGCTGGGTCACCTTCACCAGGTCGGGGCGTCGCAGATAGATATCCAGCAAGGCAGCATCCAGTTCCACATCCAGCGAATCACCCACTCCAGCCTGAGGCTTCAATCGCAGGAATCGATTGGCAGGCGAGCGATAGAACGTGAGCGGAGTAAAGAGCTTGGCAAACCTGGAATCATCAGAATCCATCCTGACGGGCTGGATGGAATCGATACGGGCACGCAGAGCCGACAGAGAATCAGCATAACTCTCTGCCAGGGTTGGCTCCATCACTTTCACAGTATCTTTTTTCACCACTGTGCGCTTGTGCAGGCGTTGTGCTTCTACCGAAACAGCCCCTGCAATAATCGTCAAAACGAGTAGTCCTAATCTTATTTTCATACCTTATTTTATCTATTCGGGCACAAAGGTAATAAATAATTCATAAATCCAAGGGCTTTATCCCAAATAATTTTGGTATTTCGCAAAAATATCGTAACTTTGCACCCAAAATTATTCTAATTTAAATTATATATATCGTGGCTGAAACAAAGTACATCTTCGTCACCGGTGGTGTGGTTTCTTCTTTGGGTAAGGGAATCATCTCATCATCCATCGGTAAACTTCTTCAAGCAAGAGGCTACAACATTACTATCCAAAAGTTTGACCCATACATCAACATCGACCCGGGTACACTGAACCCGTATGAGCATGGTGAGTGCTATGTAACGGTAGATGGTATGGAGACCGACCTCGACCTCGGACACTACGAGCGATTCACCGGCATTCAGACTACAAAAGCGAATTCTCTCACCACTGGTCGTATCTACAAGGCAGTGATTGACAAGGAACGTCGTGGCGACTATCTCGGTAAAACCATCCAGGTGGTGCCTCACATCACCGACGAGATCAAGCGCAACGTGAAGCTGCTCGGCAAGAAGTATCACTATGACTTCGTGATTACCGAGATTGGCGGAACCATCGGCGACATCGAGAGTGCCCCTTACATGGAAGCTATCCGACAGCTGAAATGGGAACTGGGCAAGAACGCCGTCAATGTGCACCTCACCTACGTGCCTTACCTCAAGGCAGCAGGCGAGTTGAAGACAAAGCCTACCCAGCACTCCGTGAAGGAACTGCAGAGCGTAGGTATTCAGCCAGATGTTCTGATTCTCCGCACCGAGAAGCATCTCGAAGAGGGAATCCTGAAGAAGGTGGCTAGCTTCTGCAACGTAGATTTAGACTGCGTAATCCAGAGCGAAGACCTTCCTAGCATCTACGAGGTGCCTGTAAACATGCAGAACCAGGGCCTCGACACCGCCATTCTCCGCAAGATGGGCGAACCTATCGGCGAGAAGCCTGCACTGGGTCCTTGGAGAGCTTTCCTCGACCGCAGAAACAAGGCTACAGAGGTGGTAAACATCGGTCTCGTAGGAAAATACGACCTGCAGGATGCCTACAAGAGTATCCGCGAGAGTCTCTCGCATGCCGGCACCTACAACGACCACAAGGTGAAGATTACATTCATCAACTCAGAATATCTCACAGAGGAGAACGTGGCTGAGCAGCTGAAGGGTCAGGATGGCATCGTCATCTGTCCTGGATTCGGCCAGCGAGGCATCGAGGGCAAGATTATCGCAGCCCACTACACCCGCACCCACGACATCCCTACCTTCGGCATCTGCCTGGGTATGCAGATGATGGTGATTGAGTTCGCCCGCAACGTGCTGGGCTACAAGGATGCCAACTCACGCGAGATGGATGAGAAGACTCCGCATAATGTCATCGACATCATGGAGGAGCAGAAGAACATATCAAACATGGGTGGAACCATGCGACTCGGTGCCTACGAGTGCGTGCTGAAGCAGGGCAGTCGCGTGTTCAACATCTATAAGAAGGAGCATATCCAGGAGCGCCATCGCCACCGCTATGAGTTCAACAACGATTTCCTGAAGGAATACGAGAAGCATGGCATGATGTGCGTGGGCCGCAACCCAGAGAGCGACCTGGTAGAAATCGTGGAGATTCCGGGCTTGAAGTGGTACGTAGGAACACAGTATCACCCGGAATACCAGAGCACGGTTTTGAAACCACACCCACTGTTTGTTGACTTTGTAAAGACCGCCATCGCTAACCAGAAATAGCAGGAAAAGAGCTAAGATTCTGCTGCATTCATCATGAAAAAGCGGATGGCTGTCTCTTCAGACAGCAGAAAGGCATAGAGTTTGCTGTCTCTTCAGAGAAAATAAAACAATAAAAATAAGAATGAATAAAAACAACATTTTCGGTTTCCTCCTGATTGCCGTAGTGCTGATAGGTTACAGCTGGTACAACCAGCCATCAGCCGAAGAACAGAGAACGGCATTCGTTCAGGACTCCATCGCCAAGGCTAAGCATGCCGAGATGGAAAAAGCAAGCAAGGCTGCCGCTGATAAGCGCCAGGCTGATGCAAAAGCAAAAATCGAGGCAGACTCTACCGCCCTCTTCTACTCGGCTTTGAAGGGACAGGCTAAGACTGTAACGCTCGAAAACGAGAAAGTGGCGCTTACTCTCAACACCAAGGGTGGCACTGTAGAGAAAGCTGTAATCAAGGGGTATGTGGGTCACAACCTCGAGGTGAAAGATGGTTCTGCCGACCAGAAGGACGTTACGCTCTTCGACGGCAAAGACCAGTGCCTCAAGTTCATGCTCGAGGCAAAGGAAGCAAACATCATCACCAGCGACCTCTACTTCACTCCATCCAACGTTACCAAGAACTCTGTAACCATGACTGCTGTGGCTGCCCCTGGCAAGACCCTCAGCATGACTTACACCCTGGGCAAGGGCTACATGCTCCACATGAGCCTGCAGGCTGAGGGAATGTCTGGTCTGTTCTCACCAAACTGCAACAAGATGAGCATCGACTGGAGCGACAAGGCGCGCCAGCAGGAGCGTGGATTCATGTTCGAGAACCGCTACACCACCCTCACCTATCATGAGGCAGAGGGCGGCACCGACCACCTGAACGAGGGCAGCGAGAAAATCGACGAGAAGATTGAAGAGACTATCGACTGGGTATCTTTCAAGAACCAGTTCTTCTCTGCCATCATGGTAGCTAAGGACAACTTCGACAAGGATGCCTTCATGACTTCTATTCCTCAGGAAAAGGGTACTGGCTACCTGAAGCAGTTCCAGGCTAAGATGAAGACTTCCTTCGACCCAACCGGCAAGAAGGCGTCTGAGTTTGAGTTCTACTTCGGTCCTAACGACTTCCAGATTCTGAAGAATACAGAGAAGGAGAGCACCTTCGGCAAGGATCTGGAGTTCCAGAAGCTCGTTTATCTGGGATGGCCTATCATCCGCTGGATCAACCGTTTCTTCACACTCTACGTGTTCGACTGGCTGAGCAATGTATTCCCAATGGGTATCGTATTGATTCTCATCACCTTGCTTCTGAAGCTCATCACCTACCCTATGGTGAAGAAGAGCTACATGAGTTCTGCCAAGATGCGTGTGTTGAAGCCAAAGCTCGAGGCAGCTACCGCTCAGTTCAACAAGCCAGAGGATCAGATGCAGAAGCAGCAGGCGATGATGGCAGAGTATGCTAAGTACGGTGTAAGCCCACTGTCTGGCTGTTTGCCAATGCTGATTCAGATGCCGGTTTGGGTTGCGATGTTCAACTTCGTTCCTAACGCCATCCAGCTTCGTGGTGAGAAGTTCTTGTGGATGAACGACTTGAGCACCTTCGACCCAATCTTCGAGTGGCACACCAACATCTGGTTGATTGGCGACCACTTGAGTTTGACCTGTATTCTCTTCTGCGTAGCCAACCTGTTGTATTCATGGATGACGATGCGCCAGCAGCGTGACCAGATGGTAGGTCAGCAGGCAGAGCAGATGAAGATGATGCAGTGGATGATGTATCTCATGCCATTGATGTTCTTCTTCATGTTCAACGACTACTCAGCAGGTTTGAACTTCTACTACTTCATCTCATTGTTCTTCAGTGCCGCAATCATGTGGACCTTGCGCAAGACCACCAACGACGAGAAGCTCCTCGCCATTCTGGAGAAGCGCTATCAGGAGAACAAAAACAATCCTAAGAAGGCAAGCGGCTTGATGGCCAGAATGCAGGCCCTCCAGGAGTTGCAGCGCAAGCAGCAGGAAGAGATGATGCGTAAGCAGGCAGAACTGAACGAGAAGAAGAATAATCTCGGAAAATAATAATCTCAGGGAAATAACAATCTCGGGAAAGATTACCCCTGGGGAAAGATTACCCCCGAAAAGGTATAATTTGTTAAATGATATTATAAATTATACCTTTTCGGGGGTATTTTCATTTTTTATTCGTATATTTGTCCCCGAAAGGGTATAATATAATATCTTTAATAGTAGGATTTTACCCGAAAGGGTATAAAATGAATAAAATATGAGCAATACATTATCATCATACGTCAAGGAGATGCGCAAGCAATTCGGATTGACCCAGGTAGATTTGGCCGCGAAATCGGGCGTAGGTCTCCGATTCGTAAGAGAACTGGAACAGGGAAAGGAAACATTGCGACTCGATAAAGTAAATCAGGTTCTCCTCCTCTTCGGCCAGGAAATCGGCCCCGTTCCTATCAAAAAAGAATAAAAATAGAATTTTATGAAACAAGGAAAGATTTATCTCTACAACCAATACGTAGGTCTGCTGACGGAAGATGAAACGGGCTTCACCTTCGCCTATGATGCAGATTACCTGGCATCAAGTCAAGCCGAAGCCGTGAGCCTCACACTCCCGTTATCCAACGAACCCTACCACGATACCGTACTGTTTCCCTTCTTCGATGGGTTAATCCCAGAAGGATGGCTGCTGAACATCGCAGAAAGCAGTTGGAAAATCAACCAGCGGGATAGAATGTCACTCCTCCTCGCCTGCTGCAAGGATTGCATCGGAGCCGTCAGCGTCATCCCAGTAGATGACTCCCCTGCAGAAGGAACAAATGCTTCACCCCAAAACTAGAAAGGAGAAAGAAATATGGAAAAATGTCTATATTGCTATAAACCGCTCAAGCCAGGCCTGGTAGATTACCACCCTGCTTGTGCCAAGAAACTCTTCGGCACCAAGGAAGCCCCTGTTCTACCCTATGTAAGAAAGGAAATCGGCGACCTGGCAAAGCAAGTAGTGCGTGCCCAAACCACCCTCACGGGTGTGCAGGCAAAGCTCTCGCTCGATGTCAACCCAGGCGGAAAGAACGAACCATCCCGCTTCACCATCGTAGGCCTCTGGGGAAAATACATCCTCAAGCCCCAAACCGATCGCTATCGCTGTCTTCCCGAAATAGAAGATCTCACGATGCACCTCGCCGAAGCCGCCAAAATTAGCGTAGTTCCCCATGGCTTAATCCGCTTTGCCGATGGCGAACTCTGCTACATCACCCGGAGAATAGACCGCCAGGACGATGGAACAAAAATACCGATGGAGGATATGTGCCAGCTGTCCGAGCGTCTCACCGAATACAAATACAAAGGATCCTACGAGCAGGTAGCCAAACTCATCAAAAAGTATTCCTCCTTCTCGCAGCTCGACCTCGTGAACTATTGGGAGTTAGTCATCTTCTCGTGGATTACCGGCAACGCCGACATGCACCTCAAGAACTTCTCGCTCTACAACAACCGCAAGTTGGGCTATGGCTTAACCCCTGCCTACGACCTTCTCTGCACCAAGATTGTAATGCCGGAAGATACAGAAGAACTCGCCCTGACGCTCAATGGCAGAAAGCGAAAGATTCAGAAAGCAGATTTCATCAAGGTAATGACCGCATCAGGACTCAGCGAAAAGGTAATCAACAACATCGCCAAGAAGTTCCGCCGCTCCATCGTGAAATGGCTCGACCTCATAGAAGCCTCTTTCCTGCCGGATAGCATGAAGAAGGAATACAAAAAGCTGATTCTCAGCAGAGTCATGGCTTTGAGATAATTTATTTCTGCAATTCTTTCCGCCAAGCAGAACAAACGAGAATAAAAAAAACAAAAAATAAGAATAGTATAAACAAAAAAAAGAAATGAAGAAAATACTCTTATCACTTTTAGCAGCTGTTGGCTTATCAACCACCGGCTGCTCAGCACAGGCTGGCCAATCATCAAAATCAGCCCCATCCGACGGCATCATCGTATTGGCTCCACAAGCCTTCATCAACCAGGCAAAGGCGGATACCACCAGCTTCCTCCTCGATGTACGCACCCCAAAGGAATATGCAGAAGGACATCTGGCAGGTGCCCAACAACTGGATTACCTCAATCCCGAAGCATTCGATGCCGGCATCAGTAAGCTTGATAAATCCCGCACCTACTACATCTATTGCAGAAGCGGAAAGCGAAGCCATGGTGCCTGCCAGAAAATGAAGAAGCAAGGCTTCAAGGTATATGATATGGAAGGAGGAATACTCAACTGGACCAAGCTCGGAATGCCGGTTGAAAGATAAAGAATTACCCCCCGAAAAGGTATAATTAATCAAACTTCACGATTAACTATACCCCTTCGGGGGTATTTTATTTTATCCGAATTTATTTCTTCAAGAGAATCCAAGCCGAATCTACTTCTTCAATACCGGCTCGCAGGTGATGCTGACACCAAGCTTCTTGAAAATCTTCTGATCCACATCACTCAGCATCACGGTGCAATGAGCCTGACAGCCACGGAGCTTTGGCAACTGCTCCAATGCCTTCCGGCAATTCTCATCATTCTCTGAAAGAACAGAAAGAGCTACCAAAACCTCATCCGTATGAAGACGAGGATTATGACCGCCCAGATAGTTCACCTTCGTATGCTGAATAGGCTCAATCATCGACTGAGGAATCAGCTTCAGCTCATGGTCGATGCCCGCCAAGTGCTTGGTTACATTCAGCAGCAATGCCGCACTGCAACCCAGCAACTCACTGCTGTGACCGCAGATAATCGTGCCATCCTCCAACTCAATCGCAGCAGAAGTATGACCCGTCGCCTTCTTGTGATCCTTAGCCGCTACAGTCACCTTGCGATAAGCCGTGGTAATATTAGCCTGCTTGAAAAGCATCTGAATCTTGCTGATCTCCGCCTCGTTGCACGCACCGGCAGCCAACTTGTTGGTAGCCGCATAGTAACGGCGGATAATCTCGTTCTTCGAAGCCTCGCAGCAAGCCTCATCATCCGAAATGCAGAAACCCACCATGTTCACACCCATATCCGTAGGCGACTTGTATGGATTGCTTCCGTAGATACCCTCAAACAAAGCGTTGAGCACAGGATAAATCTCCACGTCGCGGTTGTAGTTGATGGCAATCTTGTTGTATGCTTCCAGATGGAATGGGTCAATCATGTTCACATCATTGAGGTCGGCAGTTGCAGCCTCATAGGCGATGTTTACCGGATGTTTCAACGGGAGATTCCATACAGGGAAAGTCTCAAACTTGGCGTAACCCGCACGCACCCCACGCTTGTTCTCGTTATAAAGCTGACTCAGGCAGACAGCCATCTTGCCGCTACCAGGACCCGGAGCAGTAACGATGACCAGCGGACGCTCGGTCTCCACATAATCATTCTTGCCGAATCCCTCGTCTGAAGCGATGAGATCCACATCATGAGGATAACCCTCGATGAGATAATGGCAGAAAGTCTTGATGCCCTCACGCTCCAGGCGCTGCTTGAAGGCGATGGCTGCAGGCTGACCGTTATAATGGGTGATGACAACAGAGCCCACCATGAAGCCACGGTTCTGGAACTCGCCACGAAGGCGCAGCACGTCCTCATCGTAAGTAATGCCCAGGTCGGCACGCTTCTTGTTCTTCTCGATGTCGGCGGCACTGATTACGATAACAATCTCGATGCTATCGCTGATTTTCTGGAACATGCGCAGTTTGCTATCAGGCTGGAAACCCGGCAAAACGCGGCTGGCGTGGTGGTCATCGAAAAGCTTGCCTCCCAATTCCAGGTAAAGCTTTCCGTCAAACTTAGAGATTCTCTCCTTAATGTGCTCGGATTGAATCTTCAAATACTTCTCGTTGTCAAATCCTAACTTCATATTGTGTTATCTTTCTTTGAGTTGAATTCTATATCCTTATCGTTTAAAAAACAAATCGCCTGCAAAATTACAAAAAAGTATTGAATTACGAGACAAATATGAAGATAAAGTTTCTAAAAAGTGACAGATAAGCCACAAGAAAGAGAAATAAACTCGCAATCCTTTCGCCAAATCGAATTTTTGCAGTAACTTTGCACCGAATATTCAATAAAATCACAAAAATATGATTAAAGCAATGATTCTGGCTGCAGCAGCACTCACCATGAGCGCAACTTCAGCCGATGCACAGACTATGATTGAAAAGAACAACATCAAGGTGGAAAACCACCTGATGACCCCAGAGGCTCTTTGGGCGATGGGAAGAATTGGTGGCGCCGAAGCTTCGCCTAACGGCAAGCAGGTGGTTTACCAGGTAGGTTACTACAGCGTGAAGGAAAACAAGAGCCATCAGATGCTCTTCATCATGGATGCCAACGGCAAGAACCAGAAGGCACTGACCACTGATGCCAAGAGCGAGACCGATGCGGCTTGGATTCAGGGCGGAGAGAAGATTGCCTTCATCCGCGGAGGCCAGCTCTGGAGCATGAACCCAGACGGCACCGGACGCAAGCAGCTCACCAACGACAAGTTGGGCATCCAGGGCTTCCGCTTCTCCCCTGACGGCAAGAAGGTAATCCTCATCAAGGAACTCCCTTACCACGGAACCATCAAGGAAAATCCTTCCGATCTGCCTCTCGCCACCGGTCGTCTCGTCACCGATATGAACTATCGCCACTGGGACCACTACGTAGAGAGCCTTCTCCACCCATTCGTGGCTGATGTTGCTGCCGACGGCACCATCAACGCAGGCGAGGATATCCTGAAGGATGAGCCATTCGAGTGCCCTATGGCACCATTTGGAGGCATCGAGCAGCTGGCATGGAGCCCTGATTCCAAGACCATCGCCTATACCTGCCGCAAGAAGGAGGGCGTTCAGTATGCCATCTCTACCGACTCTGACATCTTCCTTTATAATATAGGTACGCGCGAGACCAAGAACCTCTGCAAGGAGGCTGGCTATGTGGAGCCTAAGATTGATGCTACCAAGAGCATGAAGAACCAGGCAGTGAATGCGCCTGAGAATCTGAAGAACAATCCGGGTTACGATGTGAACCCTCAGTTCTCTGCAGATGGCAAGTACATCGCTTGGCAGAGCATGGCTCGCAACGGCTACGAGAGCGACCGCAACCGCCTCTGCGTATACGACCTCGCCACTGGCAAGAAGAACTATGTATCAGACAAGTTTGATTCAAACGTAGAGGGCTTCGTATGGAACAAGGACAGCAAGAGCCTCAGCTTCATCGGCGTTTGGCACGGAACACTGAACCTCTATCAGGCCAACTTCAAGGGCGAAGTGAAGCAGATTACCAACGAGTGGGCTGACTACGGAAGCATCTCGCTCGCCAACAGCGGCAACAAGCTTCTCGCCACCAAGGCAAGCATGAGCCACCCTACTGATATCTACATCGTTACCCCTGGCAAGAATGCCAAGAGCACCAAGGTAGAGCAGATTACCCACGAGAACGACCACATTCTAAGCCAGTTGAACCTGGGCAAGTGTGAGCAGCGCTGGGTGAAGACCACCGACGGCAAGGACATGCTGGTATGGGTGATGTTGCCATCTAATTTCGACGAAACCAAGAAGTACCCTACCCTTCTCTTCTGCGAGGGCGGTCCTCAGAGTCCGGTGAGCCAGTTCTGGAGCTACCGCTGGAACATCCAGATTATGGCTGCCAACGGTTACGTCATCGTATTGCCTAACCGCCGTGGTCTCCCTGGTTTCGGCAGTGCCTGGAACGAGGAGGTTTCAGGCGACTGGACGGGTCAGTGCATGAACGATTATCTTTCTGCCATCGATGATGCTACCAAGAATCTGCCTTACGTAGACAAGGATCGTCTGGGATGTGTAGGAGCCAGCTTCGGCGGTTTCTCAGTATATTATCTCGCCGGTCACCACAACAAGCGTTTCAAGGCGTTCCTCGCCCACGATGGTGCCTTCAATCTGGAGAGCATGTACACCGATACCGAGGAGGCATGGTTCAGCAACTGGGAGTATGAGGATGCTTACTGGAACAAGGATAAGAGTGCCAACGCCAAGAAGACTTACGAGAACAGTCCTCATAAGTTTGTAGACAAGTGGGATACTCCTATTCTTTGTATCCATGGCGAGAAGGACTACCGCATCAACGCCAACCAGGGCATGGGTGCCTTCAATGCAGCCCGCATGCGCGGTATCCCAGCCGAGCTTCTCATCTATCCTGATGAGAACCACTGGGTATTGAAGCCACAGAATGGCGTGCTCTGGCAGCGCACCTTCTTCGGATGGCTGGATAAATGGTTGAAGAAGTAAAGCTTTGAAGAAGGTATTCTTTGAAGAAAGAAACCTTTGAAGAAAATAATTAAACAAGAGGGTGCGTCATGGACTTATAACGCACCCTCTTTTCTGTTTCTACTCCCCGAATTCCTTCTTTACATCAAAGCAAGGACAGGCCTTGTTTGAGAATTCATTATGTCCATGAACCTCAGCCTCGGGATATTCCTCCTTCAGCTGCTCTATCAGCGCTTTCAGCGCCGCCTTCTGCTCAGGGGTTCGGGTGTCCTTTGGCTTGCCAGTCTGGGATAAGCCGCCAATGTAGCATATTCCGATGCTCACGGTGTTGTGGCCCTTGCAGTGGGCACCCACCTCTTCCACTGATCTGCCTACGTGGATGCTACCGTCACGATAAATCACGAAATGATAGCCGATGCTGAAAAAGCCACGCTCACGATGCCAACGGTCTATGTCGGCTACTGTGTAGTTGCGACCCTCTCGGGTCGCACTGCAGTGAATGATGATTTCCTTAATCTTACGCATAATAGTATAATGTATAATGTATAATTAACTATGATACTGCTTGCTAAAGTACAGTTAACTATAAAACTTTACCTGGAAAAAATGCCAGATACTTTAGGGGAATTTCTTCCCCCCACAGATTTTTGATATGCAAGTCAATTCGTTTGTTTTCATCAGCTAACTCATTAATCTTCTTGCAAAACTTCTTAAAAAGCTCCTCATCGTAAGCTACAAGTCCCGACATTAAAGACTTGCCCATCACAATGCTTCCATGCTTCAAAGCAAGCGGACCTAAGCCAGCCGTAATATAAGGCGTACGAGACTTCGGATACGACGAAGAATAATCCTTAAGAATTAAAGGCATAATCTTATACTCCTCTACGATCTCTGTCTTAAATTCCTTCTCTTTTTTATGATGCTTCTTCTTGTACTCCACCTCTATCTTCTTCTTGAACTTGATAGGTACTGGTGAGATTACATAATCGCCTGCAGACAGGTAATTATAAGGATGTTCTACTGTGCCGCTGACAATTACACCATTGATAACCAATGTGCCATCCACACCCCATGGAGTGAAGCGACGGCGAAATATAGTAATATTCATGATAATTTACAATTTATAATTAATAATGGATAATTGATTTTTGGGGGCATATTCGGTCATGAAGGATTCCAATGAATCGGAAACCAAAATGACCGAAAATGACCATGACCGGAAATGACCGGATTTAAACTATAGACGAAACTTTCTGATAGCGCTTGTCTGGCAACATAGCAATTAAGCCCTGCCGCTTCCAGTTCTTCAACATCTGTCTCACGGTCTCGTTGGTAACACTCGCCCCTTTCACGGAAATGCTCTGCTGCTGAGCCTGATCGAAGGAGAAGGTTACGTCAAGACGCTCGAAGATGGAATCATTTTTGCCTCGATGCGTACGGTCGTATGGCGACTGTCCGCAATAGTCCTTCGACGAGAAAGCATCTTCTATGCGAGTGCGGAAGAAATAGAGCGCATTGTCCAACTGATAATCAGCCAGGATGTTGAAGGCTGCAAGCATGGTAGGCGTCTGCATCTTCACTATCAAATCCTTCCACGCCTGCGGATTCTGTTTCAACAGCTTCTCCGCTCCCTGAAAACCGTGCTTCTGAATCAGCGATTCAGCCACCTTGCAGAGCAGGATGCAGGTCATCATTCTCATCGTGGTAGGACAGATTCGAAAACGCTGACGGGCTTTCACCTTGTCATCATTCTTCATCGTCTCCAGACGAATCTGTTCCAGCCACTCCCTGCCCTTGACTTCCAATTTCGGCAATTCCACCTCTCCCTCCATCAGAGGCAGCAGATGGGCTACCTGTATGATGCGGTCGCGCTGGCGTTCGGTGAGCACATACAGATTATCAGTAAGCGGAGTAAACGTATTGTCAGGGGTTCTTGCCACGGTGATGCGGCTCTGGAAACCATCCGTATAGTTGTTCACCACTCTATAGAGTGCATCGGGCGTTCCGCACATCACCACGTTCCATAACAGTCTGTCTATGTGAACATTTACTGCATCTGCGCTTCTAGCCTCACGTTCGTAACTAGTGCCGTCGTAAGCCTGTCTTAACATCACGGAAAAATCGCTCATCGCCGATTTCCATTTCTGCGCCACGGTGTCAGCTTCCGGAGTAAACGAGAAGGCGTGCTTGCCTTCCGTATTGGCCAGACGTTCTGCAAGATTCGCCACGGTGTTGTTCAGCGTCAGGCATCTTACGGGCAGTTTCGGCTCTTCCGGCTGCTCCTTCTTGTTCTTCGCCGCACGCTTCTTGGCTCGCCATTCGTCCTCCTTCTGCTGATACATTTTGTCCATATCCTTCACTTCCGAAGTCCATGCATCCACCACGGGATCAATGCTTCCCTTTCCTGAGGCGAAATCACCGGCGATGTAGGAGATGAGGTTCAGCGAGTTCATCTTGCCGTGAACCGCCACCTTGACACCCGTAGCCAACATTCCGATTGCCGGGCAGATGGCGGTAATCACGGGCATTGCCAGTGCCGGACCCACTGCATCCAACGAATCCTTCACGCCCAGTGGCATTTTGGGCAGGGCGTTATAATAAAACAGATCGTCCTGGGCATTCGCCTCATCCAGCGCATTGACCAACGCCTCATTGTCTTCCAGATTTCCGCCCTTAGCAGCCCCCAGCTTCAGCTTTTCCTGTCGGATGGCAGCGAGCACATCTTTCAGTCGCTTAGGCATTTGGGTGATTTTCTCGTTCAGCGCCGAGTTGATACAAGCCATCTTCTCCTGCTCAGGGAAGCCATCGTAGCAGGGAATTACCTGCGCCATCAGATTGCGGTCAAAGCCACAGATGTGGCGAAGGTTCACGGCAAGTTCGAAGGTCAAAGTGTTGCGGTTGGAGCGAACTGGCTCATGCCCGTCATTATACATCTGCCACCACTTCTGGATGATTTCGGAATATGGGATTCCGAGGTAATCATTGCTGGAGGAGGAAGATGAAGGAGATGATGATGAAGATGAAGCGGATTCCAGAGCCTTCTCTTCAATCTTTTCCAACCAAGGCTTGTAATGCTTATTCGCCTTATGCGCCCCTGGAGGCAGCTCCTCTTGCCCATACTTCTCACGCTCTTCCAGCGCCTTGCCTTCAGCCGTCACGGCAGCCTCATCATAATCATCCTTGAAGAGTTCGGGCGATAGATAGAGCAAATCTTCAGCATCAGCAGAAGTTGTGAAATAAACTCGGTTAATATCGTGAGCCGAAGTATCCATCTCGCACTCCATCATCTTGGCAATTCTTACCTGATTCTCCAGGATGGTCTTGCCCATCTCTCGCTTGCAAACCGCATGGCCGCCCTGCCTTGCGCTGCGTTCCAGCATCAGCAGGCCATATTTCTCAGGTTCCTGCAGCATCAGCTTAGCCGCCTTCTCGAAGTCCTGCTTATCATCCAGGTCGAAGCCGAAAGCCCGGCTAGGCAACTTTGTGCCTTTCACCACCCCTTGCGGATAATGCCCGGAGTAGTTAAACTGCACCAGTCTTCGCTTCGCCCCGTCATTTCCCTCGCGCGCCAGTCGCAGATTAGCCTTCTGTTCATAGCTTCCACGAATCTTTCTGTACTCCTCTTCCGAGGTGATGGAGCGGGCCACCTTGTGCCCGTTTTCCACCTTAATTAAATAACAACTCATCTATGTGTTTCTACCTATCAATTTAAGTTGAACATCCATAACTTCTATCGCTTCAATTGATAATCCACCACAGCCTCAGCAGCCTCTTCCGCCTCCTTCACCAACGTACTGCCGATGTTGATTCCTTCATCGCAGAACACCTTCAAGGTGAGCTGGATGGCTCCATCCTTGGTCTTGCTCACACGACCGTGCGCCAACTTTCTGATCAGCACCGACTGCGAGCGGATTCGTGGTTTAACCACGAAATCAAAAGTACCATCCGAAAGCTGCTGGGCAACGCCCTGCGAACGGAATCCCTGCACCTTCTCTCCCCCTCCGTGCTCATTAGGCGCAAAGAGGAAACACTTGCTCTCATCATAGAAAGCCATACCACCCAACTGCACATGCTGGCAGCCATTATTATTCACCTGCTGATTATTTACCTGCTTATTCTGTCCCTTTTTCATAAAATCTTCAATTAAAATAAGGATGAACGAAAAGAAGTGTCGTAAGTTTCAGTTTGCGCAAATTATCCCGGGACAATTCTTACTCCACCTATTTCAATTCAAGATTAAACACTTGCCTATCAAGCCTCTGCTTTACTTGCCCAGCTTTTCAATATCCGTTACGAGGATATCCTGATAAACCTGGCCATTATACTCATGAGCCATGAATCTGAGCGTCACCGCTACTATCGTGCCCGGAGCAAACTTGCACTGGGCGACATTGCCCAGCATAGCAGCAGCATACTGGTTCTCGTACTTGCCACCCAACTCCTGCAGGATGATGTTACATTTCATCATCTGTCCGTTCTCACTCTTCTGGCTCTGCACGGCGAAAGCCTCGCCCTGCTTCACCACTCTCATAATCTGAGCATACATATTATATAATGAAGAAGAGGTTTCAAGATCACCGAACCATTTCGGCGTTGTCTTGTTTCTTCGACGCTGCAAAAGTACTGCGAAAAAGAAGGCAAAACAATCCTTTTCCCACACCTTCCCCGAAAAACCCCAGATTTTGGGAAAAATCGGGCATTTCTTGGGAAAAAGTAAGAAGAAGAAAAAAAGAGAGCTAAAAAGTAAAGAAAAAGGGAAAAATCATTCCCCTTCCCCCCAAAAAAAACCTCATTTTTCCCAACGTTGGGAAAAATCGTGGGAATCTTGGGAAAAATTGCCTAATAAAAATAAAAAAGCACCTCCTTCACCATCCATGAAGAAGATGCTTTTAACAAAAGCAACCAAAGTTACCCAATAATATTATTCCAAATGCTAGTAACACTATCTATGTACTATTAAATTAATGAAGCTGTTTCAATTGTTCTTCTGTCAATCCGCTAGCCTGCATGATTTGTGACCAAGACATTCCCATTGCCAACAAGTTACGGGCTACTTCCACTCTACCCTTAGCTATTCCCTTTTCCTCGCCTTCAATATACGAGCCATAAAGGCCGGAGTAATAATCATCAACAGTCTTAATACTTTCATCGTATTTTTCCTGCTCCTCACTACTCAAGCAACGAACATCTGCCAATTTAGCAAGATGATCGAATATCTTCTTCTGCGCCGTAAAAGGCAATCTTTCCAATACTTCCATATATTTCAATACATAAATCCATTTTTCAAAACCAGTCTCGCATTCTTCCTCACTCTTATCAAAGAAAGGAAGAGAAAGATAGATGAAACGAAGCTTGTCAGAAAACATGGAATCGCTAGACTTCTCCCTCAAAGCTACGTCTGCTGCGAAGATACACTTTTTTATTGAAACTGCCAAGAAATTCTAGAATTTTCTATGAAAAATAAGAAAAGAAAGAAATAAGGAGAGTGAAAGGTGAAGATCTGAACTGTCGCAAGTTTGCCCCCACTCGCCCTGAAGGGGCAGAAGCTCCTAGCCCAGGGCACTCGCCCTGGGTAAACCAGCAATCAACCTTGCGCCCTGTAAGGGCAAAAGCTTTAAAATTCAAACATTAAAGGCACCTCCTTCACCACCCATGAAGAAGATGCCTTTAACAAAAAAACATAGTTACTCAAATATTTTATCTCCAAAGCGGAAAATTAATTCCTGTTTAAGATTATCAGGGAAATTGTACCCTTCAAATGCCCTATCTTCAATATCATTCACACTATTTGGAATAACAAGATCACGCAAAGAAGAGCAACCTTCAAATGCACCAAACCCAATACAAGTTACACTATCAGGAATAGCAAGACTACTTAAAGAAGAGCAACCTTTAAATGTCCAAGCACCAATGCTAGTTACACCATCAGGAATTACAAGACTACTCAAAGAAGTGCAATCTTCAAATGCACTATCCCCAATGCTAGTTACACTATCAGGAATAATGATGTTACTCAATGATTTACACCCAGCAAATGCACTATCCCCAATGCTTGTTACACTATCAGGAATAACGAGACTACTCAAAGAAGAGCAACCTTCAAATGCACTATTCCCAATGCTAGTTACACTATTAGGGATAACAAGATCACGCAAAGAAGAGCAACCATCAAATGCCCAAGCACCAATACTAGTTAAACTATCAGGAATAGTGATGTTACTCAATGATTTACACCCACTAAATGCCCAAGCATCAATGCTAGTTACACTATTAGGGATAACAAGGCTACGCAAAGAAGAGCATCCATCAAATACCCAAGCACCAATGCTAGTTAAACTATCAGGAATAGTGATGTTACTCAATAATTTACACCCACAAAATGCCCAAGCACCAATGCTAGTTACACTATTAGGGATAACAAGGCTACGCAAAGAAGAGCATCCCCAAAATGCACCATCCCCAATACTAGTTACACTATTTGGAATAACAAGATTACTCAAAGAAGAGCAACCATCAAATGCACTATCCCCAATATTCGTTACACTATTGGGAATAGAAATGCTAACCAAAGAGTAACAATCAACAAAAGCACATTTTCCAATACTCTTCACTCCATCTGGGATGATAAAAGACTTTGCTTCTTGATTTCTAAACGAGATGAGTTTACTTTTATCCATATTGAATAAAACATTGTCCTCATATATAAAACTAGCTGACAAGCATTCTAGTTTACCCTTCCAGTAGCAAAAAGGATTACCCTTAATATTTACTACACTATCAGGAATTACGAGACTACGCAAAGAAGAGCAACTACTAAATACACCATTCCCGATACTAGTAACACTATCAGGAATTACGAGACTACGCAAAGAAGAGCAACTACTAAATGCACCATCCCCAATACAAGTAACGCTATCAGGAATAACGAGACTACGTAAAGAAGAGCAACCATCAAATGCACCATCCCTAATACTAGTAACACAATCAGGAATAACAAGACTACGCAAAGAAGAGCAACCATCAAATGCACCATCCCCAATACTAGTTACACTATCCGGAATAACAAGGCTACACAAAGAAGAGCAACCACGAAATGCTTCATTCCCAATACTAGTTACACTATCAGGAATGACAAGGCTACGCAAAGATTTACAACCATCAAAAGTCCAAGCACTAATGCTTGTTATACTATCAGAAATAGCAATACTACTCAAAGAAGAACAACCATCAAATGCACCATCCCCAATACTAGTTACACTCTTGGGAACAGAAATGCTAATCAAAGAGCTGCAATCACTAAAAGCATACTTTTCAATACTCATCACTCCATTTGGGATGATAAACGACTTTGCTTCTTGATTTCTATTCGAGATGAGTTTACTTTTATCCATATTGAATAAAACATTATCCTCGTATATAAAACTAGCTGATAAGCATTCAAGTTTACCCTTCCATAAGTAAAAAGGATTACCCTTAATGTTTACTACACTATCAGGAATAACGAGGCTACTCAAAGAAGAACAGCCCTCAAATGCACCATCCCCAATACTAGTAACACTATTAGGAATAAAGAGGCTACTCAAAGAAGAGCAACACCCAAAAGCACCGTCCCCAATACTCGTAACACTATCGGGGATAATATATGATTCTATTTCTTGATTTCTAAAAGAGATGATTTCACTTTTATCCTTATTAAATAATACATCATCTTCATATATAAAATTGGCAGACAAACATTCTAACTCACCATCCCATTCACAAAACGAATTCCCATTTAAGCAAATCACACTTTCAGGAATGGATATATATTTCAACGAGAGACATCCGGCAAATGCAATATTTCCTATACTGATCATACTATTTGGGATATCTATGCTGGACAGCAAACTACATCCGGCAAAAGCCCATTCCCCAATATCCTTCACGCTATTAGGGATACTAATACTTGTTAAATTTAAGCAATCAAAAAATGCCCTATCACATATTATCTCTGTTGTCTCTTTTATTGAATAAGTGCCACTAAGTGTAGTTGGCGACTTTAGCAATTTTCTTCCATCTCTACTATATTTTACTCCCCTGTCATCAATATAAGCATCTTTCAACTCTTCCTCTGTTGCTTTGGTTGATAAGTCTTCTATAGATTGAGGCTGAATTGGTTTTTCACCCACAAATAACCTATAAGAGCATAACGAAAGATCCTTTCTTGCCAATGCGAGCATAAAAAGAGAATAAAGAGTACAAAGATCCTTATTGCACATCAATTCCTGTAAAGCAGATATAACTTTACTCTTTGAAGGATTACGATAATCTTCCTCTGAAAAGAGAAGTCGGTCAGATTTACCATATAAATCTAGCAACGTGGAATTCAAGGAAATAGCTTTCAATGACAAGGCTATACTTGCCAAAGAAAAATCATCTATCGTCTCATCAAAGTCATCTACTGTACGCAAGGGATGGGAGAAATTTTTTGTACCTTTTGTAGGAGATTTTCTACCTTTCATAGAAGGAACAAACATACCATCATAATCCACTAAAGCAAGAGAGCCATCTGGACGGACTATGATATTGCCAGACTTTAAATCACCATGAGCAAAAGATTGAGTACGGAGCCAAGCCGCCATCTTGCCAAAACGATAGCAAAGCATTGACATAGAAGATTGATTGTGATAGTTAGCAGCTATGTAAGCTTCCAGCGTATCTCCATCTACCCAATCCATTAACAATACCGGAAATTTATCCTCCTCACATTGACAGTCAACACAGATCTCCTTCTCTATATACTTTACAAAAATAATATATGGATACTCAACCATATCCAGTTCTTCAGCAATCTGACGATACGCATCGGTACGTCCTTCCTGTTCTTTTGTGAAACATTTGAGGGCATAATATTTCCCAGTACTCTTGTCCTGCATCTTAAACACCACGGCGAAATCATCACTCATATGATATGGCTCTCCGTGATTATCTAATACGGGAGTCAGGTGAGCCAACTTGTCAAGATTGTTACCAGCATCTTGAATGGCCTTTACATATTCTGATATTGTTGGATACTGCATACTATGTTCTTTTATTAATTGTTTTTAGTCGTATTTTCATTCGACATTGCAAAGATACACATTAAATTGAAAAACAACAAAGAAAATATGAAAAATTACAAGGTATTTTTAAAGCTTTTGCCCTTTCAGGGCGGCAGGGTTGCGACCGTAATAACCCAGGGCGATTGCCCTGGGCTAGGAGCTTCTGCCCTTTCAGGGCGTGTTGGGGCTAGTCATCAGCTGGGGTTCCTGCTTGCGAGACGATTCCACAACGCACTACTTTCCCCAATATCTTTCAGCCATAGGCTGCAACCTTTCCTTTATTACTTCCATAACAGTCTTGAAATCAAGAGTTTCTTTCCATTGAATCTTTTTCAGAAATGCTTTCCAGCGAACTATACGTGCTGCGTCTGTCGCAAAACTTTCTGCAAACAACTGCAATTCGGGATTGTATGTAAGCCCTCTATTATCGAAAGTCGCCTTAATCGCATCATATAATGTGTCATCAGACAAGTCTCTCTTTGTCAGGAGCTGGTAACAGTCGAAGAAATCTTTCATGCGACTGTTGAGCACATCACGATCTATCATCGTATGGAATTTCTCGGCAACAACAGTCTCCAAGGAATATGCCTGTATGTTCACAGATGGAATGTCAGGCAAAAGCAATGGGAAGTCAATAGTTGTTGGATATGGAGTTACAACATCACCAAAGCCAATGTCAACAGACATGTTGTAAGCGATAGTATCCATGTGGGCCGTAAAGTAAAATCTTGTGCCAGGATACTTCTTTTCAACAGTTATAGGCTCCAACTTAATGCTATTAACATCAAACGATACTCCATCCTCATCGCATACAATGCCCAAAAATTCCTGGAACACATGCGCAAGGAAATCCCTATCACGGCTAATTCTATCTGCCATGAAATCAACATCTACTGTAGGACGTGCCTCAAGTCCGTTCATAGCATAAAGCAAAGAGCCACCTTTCAGCAAAAAATTGTCCTTATATTGGCTTACAGATACTCTGTAAAGCAACCTCTCGTTGAAATATCTTGCCAAGAGATACATATATTTATAGCCTGTCTCATTCATCAGATTGAGCAAGCGGGTCTTAACAGACTTACCGTAGTTTTTCTTTCCCATCTTATTCTATTGCTATTTCAACATAATTTTTTAATGTATTGAACACTCTGAGACGTTTGGCGTAATCCTGCAAACGAGTGAGATTGCGATTGGGCTTTCTCAAATAAGAACGAATCACTTCTGCACAAACATCCAGCCCCAATTTGTTTCTGTATTTCACTGCATCACAAACACTTCGCTCCAAGTCTGTAATGCGAACATGGAAACCGGATATTTCTGCTTCCATAATGCCAAACTCCAGATTCTCCTTCTTCCAATAATACAATTCTATCGGAAGCGTTTCAGGAATCTCTACTTTCCGTTTATTGGCGATGGCAATGCAAAAAGCTGGTGGAACAGTTGTCGAAAGCTGATGATAAGCCCAGGCATTGTATAGACACACAATGCCTTTAGGTACAATCCGCTCCACATCTATCATTGTATTCAGCAGGGCTTCTGGAACAGCATAAATGCCCTGGCGCAACTTGATCAAGTCGCCACGTTCCTTAGCTCTCAACAATCGCTTATACTCTGCCATATGAGGAATATCAGTAGTAGAGATTGTGCCTCCTAGTGCTTCCACTTTACAAACTATATTGTCCATATCATATTTATATTAATATCATTGTCGCTGCAAAAATACAATATTTTTTTGAAAAGCGGTAATATTCTACGGAATATTTTCAAAAACGCCGTAGAATATTACCGGAATTATCCTTGTTTTATACCCAGGGACGATAGTTATCTCTAAATCTTCATCATTATCTTCCCTCAAACACCACCTCAAAACTTCCCCCTCCTTCAAATACTTCTCTTATAATCCTCCGTCTTCTTCAGCTTACAATAAAGTTCATAAGCCATGTCATAATCATGATCTGATTCTGAAAGCCACTCCGAGAAATGGCGGTTGTGATTCTTCTGCGTTTCCTGCTTTCTGAACGAATCTACCACGCATTTCTTTTCTACATCAGGAAACATCAGGTTCATGCGGGCAGCAAAGGCTGTCTTGTCCTTATCCTCCCTCACCATGTGAAACGTATATTTCATCAGGCACCAGACAATGTACCAGTTCTGCTGCTTGGTCATGTTGCCCTTTATCCAGAACTTCAATATCTTTTCTAACTTAAACGGATCTACCCAGTTCACAAAGAACGAATCGCCATGATGCTCATACTCATCAGCCCTCGCAATCTCAGCTTCCCACATCTTATGCTCACCCTGAAACTTAAACAGATTTTTAAAATCCTCGGGCGAAGCCTGCTCTCTTACAAGCGCACGGACAAGGTTTTTCTCATCCTCCTCATCCTCCACATACTCTAACCAGTCAGAACAAAGCGTATAATTGTTGTACTTATCCTCTACCCTGTCCATCACTTTCTGCAAACTATCAGTGGTAACGGGAATCCTTCTCGCATCCATGCGATGCTTCTGCACCTTTGCCTCATGCTCCAGATGAGCCGGCAGCTTATGCTCGTCGAAATCTCGCTTGATATAATGATAAATAATCACAGCCTCCTCATCAGTGCGGAAAAGTCGGGTTCTATACAGGTCGGTAAAGTCATTGAATATACAGTTAACCAAGGCTATGGTCTTCTCCAACGCCAACTTCAATCCGGAAGAGATAAAGTTCTTGTAGTGAGACTCATAGCAAGAAAGATCAGCACCAGCCGGAGCTTCCTGCTTCTCACACTGCTCGAAAATATCCTTAGCGCTGGGTATCTGCCCATAGTCATCTACATCCGGGAAATAGTTTGCATGCTTCTGGGCAATAACCTGAATGTCATTCAGCACTTTCTCCAACACATCCGTATAAATATCCATCAGCTCATTGTCATAGCTTTTATAGATGGTAATATATACTTTCTTTTGGAGCGAATGAATATATTTTAGAAAATCTGCCAATTGCTCGGCAAGATCTTGGTAAATATGATAATAATAGGTAAGCCCTTTATGCTTTCCAGCATTCCACTTAAATTCTTCTATAGCATGAAAAATCTCCTTAGATAAATGCTCGGCTTCTCTCTTAAACAGGGTTACATCTTCCATGGTTGCAGGGGTGTATTTCTTTTCTCCTGTAGTCTCATCCATTTCTAACAGGTCTTCCTCTGAATTGATTTTCAGACGAAAAACGTAACGATTAACAGTATTGGGTATTTCCTCTAATTCCATCTTTATGTTTTATGTAGGTTGAAATTGTTGTTGATAAATAAGCGGCGTGGGAGTCCCTGTAAGTACCAGTATTAGGGTACCTGCAAGAACCTTCAGTAAGGTACAAACAAGTACTGCCCACGCCGTAGAGGAGTGGACGCCTTGCTGTCACCGTCTTCTTACTGAATTTGTGAATTTGCAGGTTCTTAATACTGTAGAAGTGCCAGATAATCAGCGTCTATCGTATTATGGTTACTTTCTGTTTACTTTCTGTTTCTTAATAAAAATTTTAAAGGGTTGATACTACGTTTTCTTCTTCATCTGCCCAGTGGTCGCATTGGCGCATCACGGTTTCCAGTGCCTTTTCTGCACCCTCAGGCGGATACTTATACTTTTTGAGCAGTCGCTTCACCATCACTCGCATCTTCGCCCTTGCCGATTCCTTGCGGTTCCAGTCGATGGTGCGGTTGCGGTGCAGTACTTCCGTCAGTTCCCGGGTCAGCGCCACAAACTCCTCGTCAGAGTAAGCCTGCCGCACACCTTCGGGCGTGGAAAGCGCATCATAGAATGCCTTCTCCTCGGGCGAAAGTCCCAGGGCGTTGCCCTCAGCCTCCGCCTTCTTCATCTGCTGAGCCATCTTCAACAGCTCCTCTATCACTTCCTCATTGGTGAGCAAGCCCTTCAGATAGTTGGAGAGACTCTGGCTGAGCATGTCGGAAAAGAGGTCGCTCTGAACCACGTTGGTCTTCTGCTGCTGCTTGATTTTCTCTTTCATCAGTTTGGTGAGCAGTTCCACCGCCAGGTTGCGCTCCTTCATGTTCTTCACCTCCTGAATGAAGGCGTCGTCGAAGAGCGAGAACTCTATCTGACGGTCGCCGAAGAGATTGATTACCCCATCGGTCTTCACACTCTGACGGAGCAGGTCGCCGATGCGCTCGTTGATTTCATGGCGGCTGATCTTGCCCTTCTGCGAGAGTTTGAGCATCATCACGCGCAGCGCATCCATGTAGCACACCTCCGCCTTCTGCTGCTCATTCAGAAGCGAACGGCAGAGCGTGGTGGCGTTGTGAAGCAGATTGCTGTGCTCCATGAAATTCTTCTTGCGCTGAACCATGGCTGGAGAGCTCAGGAAGTTGGCTCCGCCCGTGATGGCGAGTGCCCGCTTCGTGTTGTCCTGCTCGAAGAAGCCGGAATAGTCGAAACCATGAAGCTGGTCTCGGCAGATTTCCATCTCTTCCTTCCATTTCACCAGGGCGGTCTTGGCGATGTCTGGGTCTCCAAAGCGGCGGCGGTCACGGTTGGTGTACTGCTGCATGGCACTCTTCAGCGCCTGCGCAATGCCTACGTAATCCACTATCAGTCCGCCTTCCTTGCCCGGGAACACTCGGTTCACTCGGGCTATTGCCTGCATCAGATTATGACCGCTCATCGGCTTGTATACGTACATGGTGGCGAGCGACGGAACATCGAAGCCCGTGAGCCACATGTCTCTTACGATGGCGATTTTCATCTCATCGTCGTTGTCCTTGAATTTTCTTGCCAGTTCCTTCTTGTAGGCTTCGTTGCCGATAATCGGCTGCCAGTCTTCGGGGTCCTGGTTCGAACCGCTCATCACCACCTTTACCTTCTCCGTCCACTGGGGACGAAGCTCCAGCATCTTGCGGTAGATTTTGATGGCGATGCTTCGGGTCAGCGCTACGATCATTGCCTTGCCGGTGAGTTCCTGCGCACGGTTCTGCTCGTAGTGCTGGATGATGTCCCTTACCAGCGTGTCGATGGTGGCGTCTTCGCCCAGGAGTACTTCCAGCCGGCTATGCTCCTGCTTCGCCTGCCTGATCTGCTCCTCGGTGGCTCCCTCATCGGCTAGGTTGTCGAACTCGTCGTTCAGCAGGTTCATCGTGTCTTCGTCGAGATTCAGATTCACCACACGGCTCTCGTAATAGACCGGACGGGTGGCTCCATCATCCACCGCCTGACTCATGTCGTAAACGTCGATGTAGTTGCCGAACACTTCCTCCGTGTCTCTGTCGCGGTCGCTGATAGGCGTTCCGGTGAAGCCGATAAACGAGGCACCTGGCAGGGCTTCTCTCATCTTCTGGCTGAATCCCTTCTTCATCGTCAGACTCTTGTTGTCCCAGTACTCCTCGCCGTATTGCGAGCGGTGCGCCTCGTCGGTCATCACGATGATGTTGCGGCGGGTAGAGAGTGCCGAGTCGCCTTCTTCAAACTTCTGAATGGTGGTGAAGATGATTCCCCCACTCTTTCGGTTACGGAGCAGATTGCCCAGGTCTTCACGGCTCTGGGCGTTCTGTGGTTCCTGACGAAGGAAGTCCTGGCAGCGGCAGAACTGACCGAAGAGCTGGTTGTCGAGGTCCTTGCGGTCGGTTACCACCACGATGGTTACTTCGGGCAGTCGCTGCACCAGCTGGTGGGCGTAGAACACCATGGAGAGGCTCTTGCCCGAACCCTGCGTGTGCCAGAACACGCCGATTTTTCCGTTGCCTTCCACTGCGGTACGGGTGCGCTGCAGGGCTTTGCCCACGGCGTAGTATTGGTGGTAGGCGGTAAGAATCTTGGCGTATTTGCCCTGGTTCTTGTCGAAGCAGATGAAGTTCTGCAGAATGTCGAGTAGTCGCTGCTGCTGGAACATGCCGAGGAAGAAGGTGCGATAGTCGGCAAAGAGGGTTGACTCGTATGAGCCGTCCACGGTCTTCCATTCCATGTAGCGGTCTTGCTTGGCTGTGATGGTTCCGGCACGGGTCTCGCTCATGTCGCTGATTACGTTGAAGGCGTTGTAGCTGAAGAGGCTCGGGATGCTCTGCTGATAGTTCTTGATCTGCTTGTAGGCATCGTCAATGGATGCGTCTTCGGAAACGGCGCTTTTCAGCTCCACCACCACGAGGGGCAATCCGTTGACCATCACCACCATATCGCAGCGCTTGTTCTTATACTCTTCCACTCGCCACTGGTTCACCACCTTGAAGAGATTTCTTTCGGGGTGTTCGAAGTCGATGAGCCTCATCAGGGCTGTGCGTTCTTCGCCATCTTCCAGGAATCCCACCTCCAGACCGTTTTGCATCCAGAGTGTAAACTGCTCGTTGTTCTGTTCTAAAGTACCGATGCTGATGTTGGTGATTTGCTTGATTCCTTCATCCATTACATCGGCTGGCAGTTCAGGATTAAGCCGTCGCATCGAGGCGACCAAATCGGCACGATAGAAAGGCTCCTTATAGTCGCGCTCCACCTCGTAGCCACATTCGTACGCATAGCCCAGTTCGTCCCGGAACAGGGCAATGAGCGTCTGCTCGTATGCGTCTTCGGTGAATTTCTTGTCGTCTGCCATAATGATATTATTTAATATTTTTTTCTCGTTATTTTCTTTCGTTGCTCTTCTTATTCCGGGACTTCCAGCTCGCCTGACATTAAGCGAGGGAGAAGGGTGTCACGGAGGAGGGAGAGGCGGGAGTTCTCAGTACCAATCGTGAAGATTCTCCTAAAGAAGCCATCAATCATATTGGTAAAATCTTCAACTGCTTTCTGAGACGGAATGAGAATTTCTTCATCAAAGTCTTTGGATGTAATGGCAGAAAAGACAGCACCATTTGATTTCTTTATCAGTCTTTCAACTACTGATTTGACCAAGAAAAAAACATAGTATTGACTATAACCATCTATTGCCTTTATTGCATAATTAGATTGGTTCATTGCCATGTCACACGCTGCCAAACATACCTTTCCAACTGTTCCTCTGCAAGTAATAAATATTGTATCTTTTGGATATAAATTACTACTGCATTTATTGAGGCCAGTTTCTGTTATATGTTTCTCTGTCGCAAAACAATATACCCCATTTACGTCCTTAGGGCTAAAGAATGGAATTGTTCCATTATCCCAATATAAAGGTTCAGAAGTTTTAGGGGTTCCTCCTGGCATTAACTTAATAACATCAGTTAGCCTTCCTACTTTCCATCCTTCCGGAATCATTCCCAATTCACTATCCACGAATTTACCATCCTTGAAAGGCTCAAAGTCAACGAACCAATTCTTGAAAATAGCATGCGCCATCTCTTCCAAATCAGCATTGATCTTGTTGTTCAACTCTATCTTCCGGTCGAGAGATGAAAGGATGGAGGCAATGCGGCGCTGGTCGGAAATTTCTTTTGGCAATTTTATCATTATGTTAGCCAAATTCTTTTGAGATAGAGTCGGAATTGCACTACCAACAACAATTGATTTCAGCACAGATTGGAAAAGAGCTGACTTAATATAATATGATAAAAACTCCGCATTCTCTGAAATATTTTTCAACACTACTAGCTGAGGATTCAATGTCATTGGATGAACTACTCTTCTTACAAAAGTAGTTCTACCCACAGAAGATCCTGTTTTAGTAATAACAATCTCATTAGGATTAATCATTATCTCAGGAGATTCGTAGTATTTATCCCATTTTATATATGTGCATTGCTCTAAGTTCAATTCGCCATTGATAATATTCTTAGGACTTAGAGATATTGCTCCTTCTTTAGGAGTATCGACTAAATCATTAGTCGTGTAACCCCTAAAACCTATGCGCCCAAAAATCTCGCACACATCCCCCAATCTAACTTCTTTCCACTCCATTCTATTCCCTCCTCAGTTTCTTTTCCAAATAACGTTTTCGGCTATAATACTCCTTTTCAGCAAGACTCATCGAAAACATAGAGTTGCTTTCTATAGCCTCATACTCATCCTGCAAGTCTTGAAGATGATCTTGTTGCTGCTTCAGATAGAAGTATTCTTGATCTTTTTTCTGCTTGTAGTAGTATTTCTCTTGCTCTTTCTTCTGTTTATTGAAAATCATAACAGAAACAACGATAGCAACCACAGATGCCACTACCGCCAACAAAGAGAAAAGCCCAGAATATTCATTTAAAAGCTCCATACTCTACACCTCCCATCCAATTTTCTTCAACTGCAATCTAATCTCCTCTTCCTGCTTCTTGCTTTCCTCAAAAAGCTGTTTCAGCTCTGCAGTGAGATTCGTCATTTTCTCCTCGAAAGGCACTCCGTCTCCTTCGTCTTCGGCAATTCCTACGTATCTGCCAGGAGTCAGAATGAAGTCCTGAGCAGCAATCTGCTCGGTGGCGCATACGGCACAGAAACCCTTTTCATCCTCCAGAGTTCCCTGCTGGAACGCATGGAAGGTGTCCGAGATTTTCTTAATATCCGTATCAGGCATCAGCTCACGAAGCTTGCGGGTTACCATCGTGCCCAGATTGCGGGCGTCGATAAACACGGTCTTGCCCTTCTGCGCCTTGTTGCGACTGATAAACCAAAGACTTACAGGAATACCCGTACTGTAGAACAGCTGCGAAGGCAAAGCCACGATTCCCTCTACCAGGTCGGCTTCGATGATGGCTTGGCGAATCTGTCCCTCGCCGCCACTCTGACTCGAAAGCGCACCATTCGCCAGCACCAAACCAATCTTTCCGTTTGGAGCCAGATGGTGAATCATGTGCTGCATCCACGCAAAGTTGGCGTTGCCAGCAGGTGGCAAACCATACTGCCAGCGCACATCTTCCTGAAGCGCATTCTGTCCCCAATCGCTGAGATTGAAAGGAGGATTGGCAAGAATGTAATCTGCCTTCAGCGTAGGGTGCTGGTCATCATAGAAAGTGTCGGCAAAGACTTTTCCTAAGTTCGCATCCAAGCCACGGATGGCAAGGTTCATGTGCGCCATCTTCCACGTATCAGGGTTTGCCTCCTGACCGTAGATGCTAATCTTGCGCAGGTTTCCCTTGTGGCGCTCTATAAACTTGGCGCTCTGCACAAACATACCGCCGCTTCCGCAGCAAGGGTCATAGACTCTGCCCTCGTAAGGCTCCAGAATCTCTACCAGCGTACGGACAATGCAGGAAGGCGTATAGAACTCGCCACCATTCTTGCCCTCCAGGCTGGCAAACTGCTGCAGACAGTATTCGTAGGTTCTGCCCAGCAGGTCTTTCTCCTCGCCAGCATCGTGCATTTCTATGTTCGTAAAGAGATCTACCACATCGCCCAGACGACGCTTGTCCAGCTCCGGACGGGCGAAATTCTTAGGCAGAATACCCTTCAATCTTTCGTTCTCACGCTCAATGGCAGTAAGTGCTTCATCTATCACCACGCCTATTTCCGGTGTGTGGGCAGCAGCACTAATCTTACTCCATCGAGCCTCAGCAGGCACGAAGAAGATGTTCTCGGCAGTGTATTCGTCCTTATCTTCCGGGTCGGCGTATTCGTCGCCCTGCAGCTCCTGGAACTTCTGTTCGAAGCGGTCGCTGATGTATTTCAGAAAGATGAGTCCGAGCACCACGCCCTCGTATTGCGAAGCGCTGAGGTTGCCTCTCAGAATGTCGGCAGCCTTCCAAATTTTCTCTTCAAAACCAATGCTGATGGTATCTTGTTTCTTTGCCATTTTATCTTTGTCTATAGGATTTTACACATTATATTTAAATACGCACCAGATTCTTCTTTAAGCACGAATCTCCACTTCTCGTTTTCGAGAAGGACAGACTGGTCCTTACTGGTTATCTGAAACGTCTGGCCGTTGATGGTTATCTGATTATTCTTGATGGTATAAAGATAGCTTCCACGGGGAGAAAGATGGATGTTAGATTGCAGGATTTTGCCGTCTCCATCAATCTCTGTTACCTTTTCTTCCTCGCTGAAAAATACGCTATCGGCGGTGAACTGGCAATGAGCAGAACCCTCATTTACAAGAATACTGAGGTCTCCCACCCGCTTGATAGCCTCCGAAACTACCCATTTATGGGCTGAAAATTGGCTTTTATAGTCAATCTTTGGCTCATTTTCCGCATTTTCATCGCTAGAACAGGCGGAAAATGAAAACATAAAAAGGACGAATACCAGCGCCTGAATCCACGCTGATATTCGTCCTTTTGTAAGCACACTGTGATTTGAGGTTAATTTTGACTCATCAAAATTACCCCCCCAGCCCGTCCGAGAACGGCTGTTTGGGGTGTATCATAGAGGGCAGAACC
>OGNX01000025.1_pt1 | contig 78784 bp, 76 predicted proteins | sample 1573641 | NCBI WGS metagenome assembly OGNX01 (sample SAMEA2581981, study PRJEB24529) | metagenome | biome: Human gut stool | place: China | collected 2011
AGCGGTTATTGAAAGTTGGCCCCCTTCGGGGACCGGAGGTTACTTGCGAAACTTGTGTAATAAAGATAACAAATTTGCTTATATGGTGAATATTCATATCCCTTTCAGGCAAGCATTCTTGCTTGTTTTTGTAGCCCTCCCTTTTTGTTTTTGCGCCTGCACGAAGAAGGCGCAAAATGTGGCGCAGGTTAAACAGATTCAGAAGGAGAAAGAGCAGGGGGCTTCTTCTCATGTAGAATCTTCTTCAGAGTCTGCTTCTGCAGGAAAGGTGCAGGTACTTACAGCTTCCGATTTCAGGAAGAAGATTATGGATTACGAGTCTCATCCCGATGAGTGGGTGTTTGCAGGTTCCCGTCCTGCCATTATCGATTTCTATGCCACCTGGTGTGGACCTTGCAAGATGATGGCTCCCATGGTAGAATCTCTTGCCGGGAAATATGCCGGCAAGATAGATTTCTATAAAGTGGATATCGACCAGGAACCCGAACTGGCTTCCGTCTTCGGCATCCGCAGCATTCCTACCTTCCTCTTTATCCCGCTGAAGGGCAATCCCACCATGCAGATGGGTGCCATGCAGAAGGAAGATTTCGAGGAGATTATCGGGAAAGTGATGAAAAAGTAAAGAGACCCTTATTTCCGCAACACTATAATTTCTTGTCGTTTTACAAGCAAAATCCCACGAAACCCAATAGGTTGCGGATTTGAGGAAAACTAGAAAATATTTGGCTATCTCGTTTTTTATTGCGTAATTTGCGTTGCGTAAAAAGCGCAATGGCTGTAAGTGTAACCTATGATGCATAACGAGCGTAATATTACGCTATGTAAATAATATTCCGGAAAAAGACAATCAAGAAGAAACTCCCGTAAAATGGGGAAAGTAGAGATTGAATATTTTCCCTTAAGGATATTTATTTTTTTCCTTAAGGGAAAATATTTTTTTCCTTAAGGGAAATAAAATCTTCCCTTAAGAGATATTTGCACTGTATTTAACTTGTAAAGCTATTTATTCCGTAGGCATCAACTTGACGCAACCCTTGGCAGTTTGAACACTCGCCTCGGTCTTTCCTCTCTCCTGCTCGGCTCCAAGGGCGTTTAAATTACCTAGAATTTGTGAAGAATAGCATGAAAAACATGAATTTTGCCTTTTAAATCCCCATAAATGAGGATGGCGTATTTCATTATTTTTAGGTATTGCATACCTTCTTAGAAATATGTACCTTTGCAGCCTAATTCAAGATAGTATTTAATTTTAATTATAAACATTTTAAAAGTTTAAAAAACAATGAAGATTTTTAAGAATTTCATCGGTCTCGCTGCCCTGGCACTCTGCCTCGGCTTCGCTTCTTGCGGCAGTGACGACGATGCACCTTCTTACAGCAATGTGGCTGTAAGCAACTCTGAGTTGATGACTATCCTCAAGGGTAAGGGATACCTGTTTGATGAAAATGGCAAATTGCTCCTTGACGACAAAGCCAACAGCACCACATCTCTCGACCTTTCAGGCACAAAGGTTGATACCGCTGCCTTGAAGGAACTTTCTGTTTTTCCTAATTTGAAGGAGTTGAACCTTAGCAGCAATGGCTATGGTCCAGTTTTCCATATCGCTTCACTTCCTTCACAGATTACAGGTCTTGACTTGCAAGGCAATGACATCTATGACTTCGACGGTTTGGTAACAGCCAAGGTTGAGAATGATGAGGTGAAAGCTACCATCCTTCATGAGTTTACAAAACTTTATCTCCCTGCTTCCTGCAAGTATAATGTAGAGGACTTGATGCCTTTCTATACCCAGAATGAGGCAGAGAACAAGACTGTTGATATGCAAATGGTAAATGATAAGGGCTCTTTGGAGAAGTATAATACTTTGAGAGAGATTCCTGATACATATTTTGCAGCTTATTTGAAGATGAACTTTAGTTCGGTTTTCACTTCTGACGGAAAGTTGGACATCAGCAAACCTCTCGGTCTTGAAGACAGAGGACGCAATATTTTCTTGCAGTGGGACACACAATATGCAGATGTTGAAAAAATTGCTTCTATCGAAGGAATAGAATATTTTGTGAACAATCCTTTTTATGAGTCTTTTTATGTGTTCATTGATGTTCAGACAAGTACAGAAGAAACTAAGCAATTTGAATGTCACAGATTATCTCCAAGACAAAATGTCAAAGGCTTGGTCGTAAAAAAGACAAATTTTATTGGAGGGCTAGATTTGAGCGACGCAACTGCTCTTTCTTCTTTAGGAATAAGCAACAATCCGTCTGTAACATCTTTGGATTTGACAAATACGGCATTTCTTAATCAAGACATAAAGGATTTTGATGTAACAATGTCTAATTTATTGGATTGCAGAGATTGTGAAAATCTTGAAGAAATAAAGATAAAAGCAGATAATAAAAAAGTCACAGATCAGGTAATCTTGGCAAATCTTCCAAAGCTAAAATCTATTGATTTGCAAAGCATTGAGGCTATTGGAGAATTCGTTCTTTGTCAACTTCCTAATTGTGATATTACTTACCCAAGTAATTTGATAGCTTCTTATCGTAGTTCAGCTAACAAGGTATATGATTTTGCTTCAAATCCTAAGCGAAAGGTTGACTTTACAATATCGCAGGATGTTTTAGACAAAGCAGGAACACAAGAGTTTATCAATAAGTACTCTGCACATCTAAGAGACGATTCAAGTTCATTTTCGGAATACAATCCAGTTGAATGGAAGTAATTTTAGTAATAATTTAAAATTTTAATAATTATGTTTAAGAAAGCAAACTTCAAGAAAAACATCGCCTGCTTATCTTTGCTTTTTTTCGCTGTTTTTGCTTTTTGTTCTTGTTCTTCTGATGAAGAAATCACTAACTCTGATGCAAATACTGAGTTGGTGAAAGAGGCAACAAACTATCTCAATGGTGAGATTGTTCTTAGTACAAATGCAACGATGAATGGAGTGAACAAAACCCTTTTACCGGAGGGATGTCCTACAAAGTTTAAGTTTGAGTGGAGTAAGACTGACGCACAAACATTCACCATTTCTTTGCTTGACTTCACGGTCGGAAACATGGGAATGATTATCAATTTTAAGTGTGATGTCAAGTGCATGGTGCTCAACTCTTGGGAGCAAAAGGAATATACAGGTGATGGTTGGGTCAAGTTCAAAGGTGTGGATGGTTCTGTATGGGGTACAGATACAGATGGCTCTGCATCAAGTGCAAAAGGCAGTAGCGTGCAAGGCTATTACAATGCCAAGACCCACGAAATACAATTCATCGTCAACTACAATATGATGAATGTACGTTCAGAGTGTTTCAAGCAGACTATTGACAAGTCACGTCTCGCAACTTTTGATGCCGACAAGGCTAAGTATGAGGCAGACTTGGCTGCGTATAAAAAGGAGCACGGAATCAAATAAGAGACTGTAGCTTATATCTATTCAAGGAAAGAGGGATATGCCCAGACATGTCTCTCTTTCTTTTTGCAAGTAAAAAATGAAGGGAAGAGAAACAAGCCATAGCGAGGCTGAAATCGTGTAAGGATTTGGAAAAAATAGAATAGCAATATAAATGAAGACAATTAGAAATGTAATGCTCATCGGCTTACTGCTGATACTCGCCCTCCCTGTCGCTGCACAGCGAAAGGTGAAGTTCGGTATCTTCGACAAAGCCACTGAGCAGCCAATCATCGGCGCAGTCATCACCTACGCCGACAACGAGAAATTGAAATCGCCACAGCGTGTTGTTACCAACATGGATGGTGAGGCTACCATCTCGGTGCCTCAGAGTGACAAGTGTTATTACCAGGTGGTATCCGTGGGCTATAACCCTCTGAAGGGAACCATCGGAAGCGTCAGCTCCCTCAAGCTCTTCATGACAGAAGACGTGATGAAGGTGAACGAGGTGGTGGTTACTGGTTCCCGTACCGCCCGACCTATCAAGCTCTCGCCAGTGAGCACGCAGGTGCTCGGCGGTAAGGAACTGGTAGATGCAGGCTATGCCGACCTGACCAAAGCTCTGCAACAGGAGACACCGGGTATGAACATCCAGAAGGTGGGTTTCGGCAACGAAATCTCCATGCAGGGCTTGGATGCACGCCACGTGCTCTTCCTGCAGGATGGCGAGCGACTGACGGGCGACATGGCTGGTAACCTCGACTATGAGCGATTCAACCTCCATGCCATCGACCGCATCGAAATCGTGAAAGGTGCCAGCAGTACCCTCTATGGAAGCCGTGCATCGGGTGCCGTCATCAACCTCATCACCAAGAAAACTACCAAGCCTATCGACATTCAGGCTGGTGTACGCTGGGGACAGATGAACGAAACCAACTACAAGAATCCTTCCAAGAAGGACTTCCTGTATATGTTTGAGAAGAACGCCGACCGTCCCAACCTGCAGAGCTGGGTATCGGCAGGATTCAATGCAGGCAAGGTGACCTCGCAGACGGACGTGTGGTATTCTTCGAGCGATGCCTTCTACATGTATCAGGCGGAGAACGACAAGAAGGTCTATACCCAAGAGGCGAACCCTTGGCTCGACCACGACGTGACCATTACCAGCGTGGCTTCCCGTCCGCCAATGGGCATCGAGGGTACAGAGCATATCTCGGTATCGCAGAAGGTATTCTACGACCCTTTCAAGAACCTGGAGATTCTTGCCTATGGTAGTGCGTTCTATATGAATACCTACGACCTCATTCAGGACATGACCTTCAGTCAGGCGCGTGACTGGACAGCTGGTACTAAGATTAAATATACATTTAAGGATTGGTTCAAGATTACCGCCTCCCTTCATGGCGACTTCTACGACCGCTTCAAGCGACATGAGCGTATCGACGAGCGTACCAAAGTGTATAAGAGCCGTATCTTCCAGCCTCGACTCTCCATCACCTCGCAGAAGATAGAGGGACATGACCTCATCCTCGGTATCGAGCACCTGAGCGATGACCTGACGAGCGACCGATTCAACGGCGATGCCTCCCACATCATGCGCACCCGTTCATTAAAAGAGACGGAGGCTTTCCTGCAGGACGAGTGGACGATGAACGACCACTGGATGGTTTCGGCAGGTGTGAGAACCAACTTCAGCCGTGCCTTCGGACTGATGGCGATGCCTAAGATTGCCTTCAAGTGGAGTCCTTCGGATCACTGGGCATGGAGAGCCAACTATTCGATGGGCTATCGTTCGCCAAGCATCAAGGAGCTGTTCTTCAACTGGGACCACCTCGGCATGTTCATGATCAAGGGTAACGAGGACCTGAAGCCTGAGAAGAACAACTACGTGAGCCTGGGCACAGAGTACTCGAACGATAACTTCTTCATCTCGGGCAATGTATATGGCAACTTCTTCCGCAAGAAGATAGAGGGCGTATGGCGCATCTACGACATGCAGTACAATTTCGAATATACTAATCTGTCGAAGCAGAACCTCATCGGACTGGAGGCCATCATGCGCTGGCACTTCCTCAACCACTTCACGATGAATGCCACCTACAGCTATGTGAACGTGAGCAAGAACGATGGCATACAGGTGAACACCACTTCGCCTCATGCTGCTACGGCGAGCCTCGACTATAAGTACAACAAGAAGAACTATCGACTGGGCGCTACCTTCTCGGCAAGCTACATGGGTGAGAAGAAGTTTGATGTGCAGGACCGACTCTCTGTAAACGGTGAGAGCCACGATGCCTACTTCCGCTGCAAATTGCCACAGTATGTATTGTGCAATCTGTCGGTGATTCAGACCTTCTATAATAAGGTGAAGGTAACGGTGGGTGTGGATAACATCTTTAACTATGTGCCAAAGACCCTGGGTTCGGGCATCACCATGTTTAACGTGCCAGCCACGGCAGGAGCCAAGGCGCATGTGCAGGTGGAAGTATTGGTAGATGAATTGGTAAAAGCATTTAGAAAGAAGAAATGATGAAGAAAGCATTACTATATATAATAGGTGTGGCAGCCGCAATGACGAGCTGCGTATCTTATGAGGCTGAGGACTTTACAGGTCATACCTTGCCCCGAAAAACAGGTTATAGCACGGGTGTTACCAACGACTGGCTCTATTTTGACCTGAAGACGGGACATCGCTATAATGTGCTGAATCCTAACCAGAGTGTCATCGCCTTTATAGACGGCAAGCCGATAGAGGAATATTTCCATTATAAAGGTTCTGCCAAACTCGTAAAGTATTGGAGTGAGGGCGTACAGAAGAACATCTTCGAGGATGCAGAGCGTGATGAGAACGGCGATACCATCTTTACCAAGAATCAAGCTACAGGCAAGTTAACCTATAAGACGGTGAAGAGACAAGCCAGCAGTATTATGGTGATGGAGAACATGGAGGATGACCCCAACACGATGGCTTATCCTGCTACGGAGTGGGACCTTGCCTTTGACGGCTACCAGCTGCGAACCAACAGTGGCACAAGCGGCATAGGCAAGGGCGGTGCTGCCGACCTGGGCTATGGCGAATATGACAAGTGGACGAGCAAGGCGCAGGTGGATGCCTATCTGGCAGAACACAACATGACTTTCGCCGTGGATGATTCAGCAAGCGTCTATGTCACCATGTCGCAGAACGACTGGAACAAGTATTGCATCGCGAACAAACTGGATATGAACGAGAACCCTTGGTTCGACCCGAACAACGGCCCTGCCAAGCAGTTGGTAAGCGGCAATCCGGTGCTCGAAAAGGCAATGAGTTTCTCGGGTCCACCTCCTGTATATACTCCTTCTTACCATACCTACGTAATCCGTTCGTGGGATGGCGAGAGATATTACAAACTCCAGATTATCTCCTGGTATGATGCCAATGTGCAGATAGGTGATGAGGGAGGAAGAATCAGTTATTACTTAGACGAACTGAAATAATTCAACTGTTCATGATAGGGTAGATGATGATATGGCGGAAAGTGAATGTTCTGCCATACATCATCTGCTTTTTTGTTCAATGCCTATTATCCTTATAAATAGGTATTTTCGGGCGAATACCTACTTTTTATGATGCCAGAAATTTGGTAGTTTGCCAGATTATAACTAAATTTGCACTCAGAAATAAGAAATGTTTTATGTAATTAAAAGTATTATAGTATTATGATTATTGAAAATGTTCATGCAAGAGAAATCTTGGATTCTCGTGGCAATCCTACAGTAGAGGTTGAAGTTTCATTGAAGTCAGGTGTCGTAGGTCGTGCATCGGTTCCTTCTGGTGCATCCACTGGCGAGAACGAGGCTTTGGAACTTCGTGATGGCGACAAGAACCGCTATGGCGGCAAGGGCGTCTTGAAGGCCGTGGAGAACGTGAATCAGGTGATTGCTCCGGCTTTGGTAGGTTTTTCTGCCTTGGAGCAGCGTGCCATCGATTATAAGATGTTGGAACTCGACGGTACCAAGACCAAGTCTAATCTGGGTGCCAATGCCATCCTCGGTGTTTCTCTGGCTGTGGCTCATGCTGCTGCTGAGTATCTCCACATCCCATTGTATCGCTACATCGGCGGTTGCAATACTTACACCCTTCCTGTTCCTATGATGAACATCATCAATGGTGGTGCTCACTCTGATGCGCCTATCGCCTTCCAGGAGTTCATGATCCGTCCTGTGGGTGCTCCTTCCGAGAAGGAGGCCATCCGTATGGGTGCTGAGGTGTTCCATGCCTTGGCTAAGCTTCTGAAGAGCCGTGGACTTTCTACTGCCGTTGGTGATGAGGGCGGTTTCGCTCCTGCACTCGATGGTATAGAGGATGCACTCGACAGTATCTGCCAGGCTATCAAGGATGCCGGTTATGAGCCAGGTAAGGACGTGAAGATTGCCATGGACTGTGCTGCCAGCGAGTTTGCCGTTCAGGAGAATGGTGAGTGGTTCTACGATTACCGCCAGTTGAAGGATGGCAAGAAGAAGGATCCTAATGGCAAGAAACTGACTGCTGCCGAGCAGATCAAGTTCCTGGAGGAGTTGATTACCAAATATCCTATCGATTCTATTGAGGATGGTCTTGATGAGAACGATTGGGACAATTGGGTGAAGTTGACAGCTGCCATCGGCGACCGTTGCCAGTTGGTAGGTGACGACCTCTTTGTTACCAACGTGAAGTTCCTGGAGAAGGGTATCAAGATGGGTGCAGCCAACTCTATCCTCATCAAGGTGAACCAGATTGGTTCTCTCACCGAGACTCTGGATGCTATCGAGATGGCTCATCGTCATGGTTACACCACCGTTACTTCCCATCGTTCTGGTGAAACCGAGGATACAACAATTGCTGATATTGCCGTAGCAACTAACTCCGGTCAGATTAAGACGGGTTCTATGAGCCGTACCGACCGTATGGCCAAGTACAACCAGCTTATCCGCATCGAAGAGCAGTTGGGTAATAATGCAGCTTACGGTTATAAGAAGTTGAAATAGTTTCGATGATAAGAAGTTGAAATAAAACAATTTCACCATGACTATACACATAATATAGAATAGATCAGATACGAAATAGATGGGCATGGATAGCCGTGAGGTTGTCCATGCTTTTTTATCTTCTATCAAGTATCTGCATCTTCACATACATTACTGATAACTTCGATATATTTTATAGTTTAAAAACAAAAAATGCAATGACAAACGTATTGATAAGTGCCGCCGGACTCTGTGGTGCCACCATTATTGGTGCCATTCTGGGATTCTTCGTCAAGGAGTTGCCCCATAAATGGAACGATGCCGTATTGGGATATTGTGCCGGAATCATGCTGGCTGCTTCCACGTTGGGACTGATAGTGCCAGCCTTCGAACAGACCAGCCTTTGGTGGCTGGTAGTAATCGGCGTGATGGCAGGAGCCTTGTTCCTGAACGTGCTCGATCTGGTGACTCCCCATCTTCATCATATCACGGGACTAGACCCCGAGGAGCATCGCAACAATGCCCGACTCAGCCATGTGATGCTTTTCGTGATGGCGATAGCCCTGCACAAACTGCCAGAGGGAATGGCGGCAGGTGTGAGCGTCTGCTCTGCAGAAGGTGCCACGGAGTGGGGCGTTTCTTTCGGTATCGCCCTGCAGAACATCCCCGAGGGAATGGTGATCATTGCTCCTTTAATGATGGCTGGTGTTACAGCAGTCCGCACCTTCTTCATTTCCATCTTCATCGCCCTGCTCGAAGTGGCAGGCATTCTGTTGGGTTTCGGTTTGGGTTCTGCCTCTTCCACTTTCCTCCCCGTGATGCTGGGTTTTGCCGGTGGTGCCATGCTTTATGTAACGAGCGATGAGATGATTCCCGAAACCCATGCCCATGGTTTTCAGAAGCAAGCTACTTACGCTCTTCTCCTTGGATTCATCACCTTTGTGTTGATGGAGAAATGTGTGTAATCAAATTCTGATACCGAGGCAGGTAGTATTTCCTAAATACAGAGTGTACTTAGGTGTAGGCTTTTTTGGGAAAAAAAGCGGAGCGTGATTTCACAACCACACTCCGCGCAAACTTAAACAACCAATAAAAGAAATAGATTGATCGTTCAATTGTTATATCTGATGAAGAGTAGCTCTTTTTAGAGCTTTTTTTATTTCGATTTGAAGATAATGACCTTAGCGGATGAACAGGAGTTCGCGATACTTAGGCAAGGTCCAGAGCTCATCGGCTACAGCCAACTCCAGCTTGTCAATCTGATAACGGATCTCCTCCATCTTTGGAGCTACTGTATCATGATAAGCTATCGCCTTATCGTGCTCATTCTCAATCTTGTTGGCCACCTTGCGGGCATTTACCAACTCCTCAACACCGGTCTCAATGATCTGAGTGCGCTCGGCAATCTTCTTGATGATATTGATGTTGCGGGCTGTCAATTTCTTGCCTTCCTCGTCACCGAAGATGTCAATCATGTTCTCCACATTCTTGGCCAACTGACTCTGATAGTGAGTAGCCACAGGGATGATGTGGTTCATGCTCAAGTCGCCCATCACACGAGCCTCAATCTGAATCTTCTTGGTGTAGGTCTCCCATTTCACCTCGTTGCGGGCTTCCAGCTCGTTCTTCTTCATGACACCCATGTCCTCGAACATCTTGATAGATGCAGGGTCGAGATAACGCTCAAAGATCTTTGGACAGCTCTTCTCGCAGTCCAGACCACGCTTGGCTGCTTCCTCTACCCACTCATCTGAGTAACCATTGCCGTCGAAACGGATAGGCTTGCAGGTCTTCAAATCCTGACGAACGATATCGATGATGGCAGATGTCTTGTCCTCACCTTTGGCAATCAACTCATCCACACGCTTCTTGAAATCGGTCAAAGCCTCAGCTACAGCTGTGTTCAATACGATCATTGCTGATGCACAGTTAGCCTCAGAACCTACGGCACGGAACTCGAAACGGTTACCGGTGAAGGCGAATGGAGAAGTACGGTTACGGTCGGTGTTATCAATCATCAACTCAGGAATCTCAGGGATATCCAACTTCATGCCCTGCTTGCCAGCCACGGTGAAGAGATCCTTCTTGTCGGCTTTCTCAATGTGCTCGAGAAGGTCGGTCAACTGCTTGCCGAGGAATGAAGAGATGATTGCTGGAGGTGCCTCGTTGGCGCCCAGACGATGCGCATTGGTAGCGCTCATGATAGAAGCCTTGAGCAAACCATTGTGCTTATATACACCCATCAAAGTCTCTGTGATGAAGACTACGAAACGGAGGTTATCCTCTGGTGTCTTGCCAGGACCATGGAGCAGGATGCCTGTATCAGTAGCGAGACTCCAGTTGTTGTGCTTACCTGAACCGTTGATGCCTGCGAATGGCTTCTCATGGAGAAGTACGCGGAAACCGTGATGGCGAGCCACCTTCTTCATCAAACTCATCAAGAGCATGTTGTGGTCAACGGCAAGGTTGGTCTCCTCGAAGATTGGTGCCAACTCAAACTGGTTTGGTGCTACCTCGTTATGGCGGGTCTTGCAAGGAATACCGAGCTCAAGAGCCTGGATTTCCAAATCCTTCATGAATGCCTGAACACGCTCAGGGATGGCGCCGAAGTAGTGGTCGTCCATCTGCTGGTTCTTTGCCGAATCGTGACCCATCAGGGTGCGGCCTGTCAGCATCAAGTCAGGACGTGCAGCATACAAGCTCTCATCTACCAGGAAGTACTCCTGCTCCCAACCGAGATTGGAAATAACTTTCTTGACATCAGGGTTGAAGTAGTGGCAAACCTCTGTAGCTGCTACGTTTACAGCGTGCAATGAACGGAGCAATGGAGCTTTATAGTCGAGTGCCTCACCTGTATAAGAGATGAAGACAGTAGGGATACAGAGTGTATCGTCGATGATGAATACAGGCGATGTTGGATCCCATGCAGAGTAACCGCGAGCCTCGAAGGTAGAGCGGATACCGCCAGATGGGAAAGATGAAGCATCAGGCTCCTGCTGAACGAGCAGCTTACCTGAAAATTCCTCGATCATACCACCCTTGCCATCATGCTCGATGAAGGCATCGTGCTTCTCGGCAGTACCTTCTGTCAGTGGCTGGAACCAGTGGGTGTAGTGGGTTACGCCATTCTCGTCAGCCCATTGCTTGATGCCTTTGGCTACGGCGTTGGCGATGTTACGGTCGAGACGAGCTCCGTTGTCGATGACATCTACCAGTTTCTCATAGACATCTGCAGGGAGATACTTGTACATCTTCTGTCGGTTGAATACCTTCTTTCCGAAGAATTCACTTGGTCGCTCGCTAGGAGCGGTTACCTCAACAGGCTTTCTCTTGGAAGCCTCTGAAACAGCTTCAAATCTTAAGTTGCTCATACCTTATATATTTTAAAATTTTTGATATTCAATGTTTAATAATCTGTTGGAATGTTTATTTTCCCAGCCACTTGGCAATTCTCTCCATGGCTTCCTTGCAGTCCTCATGCTCGCCGAAGGCGGTGAGACGGATGTAGCCTTCGCCCGATGGACCGAAGCCGACACCTGGAGTGCAGACTACGCTGGCGCCATAAAGCATCTCTTCGAAGAATTTCCAGCTTGGCGTGTTGTTTGGAGTCTTTACCCATATATATGGGGCATTCTCGCCACCATAAACCTTCAAGCCGAGCTTCTGGAGCTCTGCTCTCATGAAGTGGGCATTCTCCATATAGTAATTGATGGTTGCCTTTACCTGTTCCTTACCCTCTGGGGTATAGATGGCTTCGGCAGCACGCTGGCTGATATAGCTGGTACCATTGAACTTGGTGCACTGGCGGCGGTCCCAGATAGGGTTCAGTGCCACTTCCTCACCGGTCAATGTCTTTGCCTTCAACTCTTTAGGAACAATGGTGTATCCGCAGCGCACACCGGTGAAACCGGCTGTCTTTGAATAACTGTGGAATTCTATCGCCACCTTTCTTGCTCCCCGAATCTCGTAGATAGAATGAGGGATTTCCGGGTCGGTGATATATGCCTCGTAGGCTGCATCATAGAGGATGATGCTTTCGTTCTTGATAGCATAGTTAACCCATTTTCTGAGTTCTTCCTTCGAGATGACCGTACCTGTTGGGTTATTTGGATAGCAGAGATAAATCATATCCACACGGTGGTCTGGAATCTGAGGGATGAAGTCGTCGCTCTCATCACATGGCATGTAGGTTACGTTGCTCCACTTGCCGTTTTCAAAGACTCCCGCTCTGCCAATCATCACGTTAGAGTCGATGTAAACCGGATAGATTGGGTCGGTGACACCGATGTTGTTATCCCATCTCAAAATCTCCTGGATATTTCCTGTATCGCTCTTGGCTCCGTCGTTTACGAATACCTCGTTGGCGTCGAGATGGATGCCACGAGGCAGGAAGTCGTTCTTGATGATAGCCTCGCGGAGGAAGTCGTAACCTCGCTCCGGACCATAGCCACGGAAGGAAGCCTGTACTGCCATCTCATCCACTGCCTTGTGCATCGCCTTGATGACGGCAGGGCAGAGAGGCTGGGTTACGTCGCCGATGCCCAGACTGATTACTCGCTGCTTAGGGTGGGCAATCTTGTAGGCTTTCACCTTCTTTGCGATGTCGGCAAACAGGTAATTGTTGGCCAACTTCAGGAAATGTTCATTAACTAATGCCATATTTTTGTTCTCCTTTTATTGCGGTCTCTTCAGATATCTCTTTTTCTGATGTATCTTCATCGACCTTATTATTATTTAAGTTTGCTCTTATTTATTCTGGAATCTCAATTTCTCCTTCAAAGGCGAAGGCGGCAGGTCCCGTCATGTATACATGGTCGTCTGCCTCGCTGTATTCAATGTGGAGTGTTCCGCCATCCATTACGATACTGCTTTTTCTGCCAGCACGCTTGGTCAGGGCTGCGGCTACGGCAGTGGCACAAGCACCTGTTCCACAAGCCATTGTAATTCCGCTTCCCCTTTCCCAAACTCGTGTTCTTATGATGTCAGAATCAGTAACCTGCGCGAATTCGATGTTGCAGCGCTGCGGAAAAGCCTGGTCTCTTTCCAGTATCTTGCCGTAATGGGCAATGTCGATGGAGTCGATGTCATCAACGAAGGTAACGAAATGTGGATTGCCCATGCAAACGTAAGTGCCTTCGAAGATTCTTCCGTCGGCTTCGAGTACTGAAGGACCGATAAACTGCTCTGGATTTTCCAATCTTGGTTTCAGCATATCCACTGTTACAGAATCCACAACTTTCTTGTTATCCTGAAGATGCAATTTCAATATCTTGATGCCCGATAGCGTCTCCAGTCGGATTGTTTCCTTTCGGGTCAGTCCTTTTTCATAAAGATACTTTCCGATGCATCGGCTAGCGTTGCCGCACATCATTGCTTCTGAACCATCGGCGTTGAAGATGCGCATCGAGTAGTCTGCTCTTCTGCCATCCTGCGGCTTTCCGATGAGAACCAGTCCATCGCTTCCTATTCCTGTGTGGTAAGCACTCCAGGCTATGGCAGCCTTTTCTGGGTCGGGGATGTCGTACAGCTGGGTATCTACATAGATGTAATCATTTCCAGCACCCTGCATTTTTGTGAAATGAACTGTTTCTTTCATTTTGCGTTGTCCTTTAAGTTTGAATACTCTTCTTCTATCTCTCACGCCTTGTCTCTATCTTGAGATTCGACATTCTTTCCAGTTTTGTCTCTTTTGAAACTTTACTTTTTGATAGTCTTTCGAGTATTTCGATGACTATTTGTCTGATTTCGGTTGCAAAGGTACGACTATTTGTTGAAATATGCAAGAAAAGATATACAGAAAATGATGGTTGTTTTTTAGTATCTTACAATTTGCAATGCCGAAAAGTAGGATAGATTACAAATTGTAAGCAGAATATAGAATAGCCGGATAAATTTATAATATCAGTAGAAAAGTAGAAACGAAATGCTTTTAATATCTTTGAAATTTTGACAAAATGTATTAATTTTGCGGTCGAAAACGAACAATATGTAAAAGAATGGCTTGATTTGAGTAACAATCAATGAAAGCCCGTTTTTCGTTGGAGACAATCAATAAAAGTATTAACACATTATTAATTATTAAAGGATTATGAAGAAGATTGAGGCAATTATCCGCAAGTCTAGATTCGAGGATGTCAAGAAGGCGCTTTTGGCTGCCGACATCGAGTGGTTCTCTTATTATAATGTAAGGGGTGAGGGAAAGATGCGCCAGGCACGCATTTATCGTGGCGTGATGTACGATACGAGCAGTATAGAGCGTGTGCTCCTGAACATCGTGGTTCGCGATAAGAACGTGGAGCCAACCATCGCTGCCATTCAGGGTGCCGCCCAGACTGGCGAGGTAGGAGATGGCAGAATCTTCGTGATTCCGGTGCTGGATACCGTTAGAATCAGAACCGGCGAGCGAGGCGACATCGCATTGTATAACGCTGAGAAAGAGGAATAAAGATACTTTGAACTTTGATGTTTGAACATTGAACTTTATGATTGGTATTGAAGTTTATATTTGAGAGGCTATATTATAATATTGTATTCTAATTTAACTATAAGATATAAATATGAGCAGTTTATTATTAACGACGCTTGATACGGGTAACACAGCGTGGATGATCATGGCCACCATCTTGGTGCTCTTGATGTCAATCCCAGGTATAGCACTTTTTTATGGCGGTTTGGTTCGCCAGAAGAATATCCTGAGCATTCTGATGCAGACGGTATTCATCGTGGCAGTGGTCAGTTTGATATGGGTAGCCTTCGGATATTCCTGGGCATTCTCTACGGAATATGCCGAAACTAGCAATCCTCTGGCTTGCATCATCGGCGGTTTCGACAAGTGCTTTCTCCACGGCATCGGTTTGGATGCCATCATGCCAACGGGCATTCCTGAACTCACCTTCGTGATGTTCCAGTGCATGTTTGCCCTCATTACACCAGCCCTGATACTCGGTGCCTTTGCTGAGCGTGTCAAGTTCAGCGGTTATGTACTTTTCACCATTCTCTGGGTTATCATCGCCTATCTCCCTATGGCCCACTGGGTATGGGGCGGCGGTTTCCTGCAGGAGATGGGAGCCATCGACTTTGCGGGTGGTACCGTGGTACATATCAATGCCGGTGTAGCTGCTCTGGTCATGGCACTCTGTGTAGGCAAGCGTGATGATTACCGTGCGGGTCATCCAATCACTCCTCATAATATCACCTTCGTGTTCATGGGAATGTCGTTCCTCTGGTTGGGATGGTTCGGCTTCAATGCCGGTAGCGGATTGGCAGCTGATGGTCTGGCAGCCAATGCCTTCCTTGTAACCCATATCGCCACAGCTGCAGCAGCCACCACCTGGATGCTCATCGACTGGATTGTGAACAAGAAGCCAACTACGGTGGGTGCATGTACAGGCGCCGTAGCCGGTTTGGTAGCCATCACACCAGCCGCAGGCAGTACCGACATTTTAGGTGCCTTCTGCATCGGAATCATTTCCACCATCGTCTGCTTCTTCATGGTAGCAGTGGTGAAGGAGAAGTTCAAATATGATGATGCCCTCGATGCCTTTGGTGTTCATGGTATGGGTGGTATTCTGGGATCAGTCCTCACCGGTGTTTTCGCCACAAGATACGTAACAGGTGCCGAAGGCGTGCAGGGTGCCCTCTATGGCGACTGGCATCAGCTTTGGATTCAGGTGGTAGCCACCGTGGTAAGCATCATCTACAGCATCGTAGTTACCTATATTATCTTCAAGGTAGTAGATAAGAGTGTAGGTGTACGTGTTGACAAGCGAGTAGAGGAGGAAGGACTCGACATCTACGAGCATGGTGAGAGTGCTTATAGCAACTAAAATACATTTATAAGGATTTGTATGTAGAATAGGCAAGAAAGTATCATATAAAGCCCTGGTGCGTTTCGCATCAGGGCTTTTTGGTCGTTTGGGCGGAAATTTTATTTCTTTATCACCTTCAGAACCTGGTCGGCAAGGCTTCTCATTCCCTTGATAGTTGGGTGACCGTTCTTCTTGTCTATGTCATGAAGGGCGATGACCGGAACCTGATAGGTCTTGCAGATCTTTTTTACTGACTCGTTGATTTCATCTTTCAGCTCAGAATTTAGAATGAAGTAGATATCTACATTCGGATGGCGCTGGCGGAGATCGGAAAGCAACTTCGCCAGGGCAGGACGGAAACAGTAGAGGTCGGCACGCTTCCAGTTGCTGTACTGGTAATTGCCGATAGGGGCATTTGCCCAACTGTCGTTCGTTCCGCCGCAAATCAAGATGATGTCCGGATTGCCCAGCAGGGTGGTGCGGTTGATGAATGAACGGTCGCTGTAATCCTCATCGTTGTAGCCGGTGTTGCAGATGGTGGAACCGGAATAGGAATTGATGTTGCCCATCTTGTAACCACCTTCCTTGATAACCTGCCACCACCAGGTTTGTTCCACCTTGTTGACATCGGTTACTTTTTGAACCGCAGTCGTGTACCAGGTGGCATATCCCTTTGGAATGAAACCCTCGAATGTTGAATACGAGTCGCCGAGAACGGCAACGGTCTGCTTCACCTGTGCCAGAAGAGGCATCAGAGCGAACATAAAGAGGCAGACGATAACTGATAATCTTTTCATGACGTTTATTTGTTTATAGTTTGATTTTTTTATATGATCCTCTTTTTGGGATAGAGTCTGAAACCCGATTGCAAAGATACAATATTATTTATGGATATACAAATGTTTTGGGCAATAATTTTATATGAAATTTTCCTATGGATTCCTATATATAATAATGTGTAATCCCCGTTTCTCCTTAAATCTTCTAGTTCTTCCTATATTCAAGTGCTTTTTTATGTTAAATCTATCTGTAGTTTAGTGACAATATCAGATATTCTTGTTATATTTGTCAACAAATTAAAGAGCTGACAATTATGACTAATGACTCATTTTCAATAAGATTGCGGGAAGCGCGCCTGATGATGGGACTCAGTATGGATAAACTCGTAGAGCGGACCCATGGAGCCATCACCAAGCAGAGCATCTCCCGATATGAGAAAGGCATCATGCGCCCCAAGCGTGATGCCCTGCAAGCCATAGCTAAAGCCCTCAATATCAGCGAGGCATATTTCGATGGTACCAATATCAAGATAGATGTTCCGATGCTCCGCACCACCTCCAATGGGAAGGTATCCGAAGACGAGTTGCAAGCCCTGGAAGCAAAACTCTCGTTTTGGGCGGAGCAGTATCTTGCCAAGGAGAAAGAAGCGGGTTTTCCTACCCAGTTCAAGAATCCGATAAAGGGCACCAGGGTATCAACGCTGGAAGATGCCATCCAGGCATCCAGTCTTCTTCGTGAAAAGTGGCATTGCGGTGATGGTCCCATCGCCAGCATTCTGAGACTCTTGGAAAGAAAAGGCATCATGATACTTGCTGCTACTCTCCCGGATTATGTTTTCGGAATGAGTACCTGGGCAGATAAGAAGCATCCGTTGATGATTCTCGATTTTAATCCGGAAAAGAGTAGCGTAGAGAAACTTCGTTTCACGGCAGTTCATGAGTTAGCCCATCTTCTTCTCCTCTTCCCGGAAGACAGTCCGCTGAGGCTAGAGAAACGTTGTGATCTCTTTGCCAGTTTCTTCCTTCTTCCCAAATTGGCGCTTATTGAAGAGTTGGGTTCCAGGAAGCGAGAGTTGATAACGCTGGAAGAGATGATAGACATCAAGGAACTGTATGGCGCCTCTCTCGCCGCTTCTATCATTGCCGCCAGAGATTACGGCATTATCACCACCGAGTATAAACGTGCATGGTATGCCGAGCATATAGAGCCTAATCCTCGTGAAATAGGTAATGGCCACTATGCATTTCCTGAGACATTGGGAAGGGAGAAGAGAGTCAATTCAATCATCAAAAGTATGGAGGAATAGAATATGCAGAATGAAAGTCAAAATATAGAATATAAGGAATCATGGGGACGTGGTTTCAAGAAGATTGCCGAGGAGTTTGAACGTGCCAGCTTGCCATTGCCAACGATAGAAGAAAATGGAGATGGCGTGATGGCGATTATCCAGCGCAAAACGATAGAAGAAGTTATCGCAGAGCGTGGCGGGGATGTCGGTGTAAATGTCGGAGACATGTCGAAAACAAATGTCGGAGACTTCGAGAACGATAGAAAGAGATTTGGCGGTAATGCAAAAAGCGGGTATCATAAGGCACGAAGGTAAAGATAATGCCGGTGTTTGGGTGATACTCGAACAAGGAAATACTAATTCTTAATAGTGTTAGATATGAAGCAAAATAATAATGAACAAATCGTCTTCGATATGTTCGAAGAGGTTGCAACCGAAAGCATCGCTGAGGCTCGGAATGCATACACCTATGAAGAAATTGATGGGTGCTATCAGGAGGCGAAAGAGATTGCTGATAAGGCAAGGAACCATCTGAGAGAAATTTTATGATAAGCAAAAAATATATTTATAAAACGAACATTTATTTTAAATATGAGAATTCTTTTAAAAACTTCACCGAATACTACACCAGTTCCTTTTGATTATCAACAGAAACTGGTTGGTACTATTCATAAATGGATTGGAAACAATTCTATTCATGATACGATTTCATTGTATTCTTTCTCTTGGTTAAATGGAGGAAGAAAAGTGGAGGATGCACTTCTGTTTTCACAGGGTGCAACGATGTTTATTAGTTTTTATGATGAAAGTATCATTAAGGTTATCATCAGAACAATTCTTGAAGATCCTGAGATGTTTTGTGGTATGTTTGTAACTGACATAACTATTGGTGCTGAACCTCAATTTTCAGAGCGGGATTTGTATTATTGTGCTAGTCCGATTTTTATAAAAAGAAGGTTGGATGATGGAAGCATTAAACAGTATAATTTCAATCATGAACAGGCAAACCAATATCTTAAGGATACTCTTTTGTCAAAGATGAAAGAGGCAGGATTGGAAGAAGATGAAACATTGGATATTTGTTTTGATCTTTCTTACACCAAAAAGACGTTGAAGTTGGTTCGTTATCATGGTATTGGCAATAAGGCAAGTCTTTGCCCGGTTGTCATCAAAGGTAAGCCTGAGACGAAACAATTTATATGGAATGTTGGTGTAGGCAACTGCACGGGTATCGGATTTGGAGCAATTTACTAATTATTAAAGGATTTGATTATGTATGTCGTAACATATAAGGGGCAGTTTGGTTTTATTAAACCATGGACCGCTGTTCGTGATGGAGAAACATTCAGTCAGCAGTTTCTTACACCTTCAATAATAGAAGGCATAGAGAAAAAACTGTTTCCTGAACTTTTGGACGTTCCAGGAATCCATAAAATTTTGAGGCACAAATTGAAGTATGATTCCCTGGATTCTCAACAGGAAGTGATACAGCCAAGAGGTTGGGAGTATAAAAACAGAACTTTCATTAGAAATCGTTCAGTATTAAAGCGTTCTGTTCTTTTGCATCCGGTTTTATGTATTGCTTTTGAAAGCGAGGAAGATGCTATTATTGCATCGAAGCAACATGTATGTGTATGCAGAAATGAAGATATACTCTTGCCAGAATCAGAAATCAGAGTGATGGAAGAAGAACAATTCAATCAATTATCTGGTTTTGAATTGCGCTTTGGAAATTCAGAGCAGTCTTTCCTGGTTGGCTATAATCGTTTTAACGATAATCAACCAATGTTTGGCTGGATAGAGTATAATGGTCAATCTTTACTTTAATAATGTAACTATATGAATATTCATCAAGAAATATTAGCTAAAAGCGAGCAGAATGGACATGTTTGTTTGTATCAGCATCTTAAGAATGTTGCTGATACCGCCCGTGTTATGGCTAAACATCTAGAATTTGATGAACAGATTGCGGTAGAAGGAGCTTTGTTGCATGATATCGGAAAGGTAAGTCCAGTGTTCCAACAATCGCTGATTTCTCCAAACAAGAAGAAGCCTGGTTCTGTTTTTCGCCATGAAATAGCTTCCTTGTTCTTTCTGTCGTTGGTATGTCAGGAACATAGAGATGCAGTGATAGATATGATAGTAGCGCATCATAAATCAATGTATAAAGATGTACGGGAATTGGGTATTTTAGATTTGGATGATACATCAGATTGCTTCAAGGAACATTCAAAGTTATTTCCAGAATGGAGTCATATAGCCATTGATATTCTTGAGAGCCTTGGCATGAAAACTCATGAGGTTTCATTAGAAGAGGCAGAAGAAAATTACGAATATGTCATAGACTATTGTGATGGCAGAAAAAAGGGGTGTTCTGAATGGAGAGGGTTGTTGATGGCGGCAGATCACATGGCTTCTGCTATGGAGACTGCATTTGAAATGCCGCTTGATAAACTCTTCATCAAACCTGATTTGTCTTTTTACAATAGGCAAAGTGAACTCTATCCTTTGTCTATGATTTCTTCAGATAGTAAGAAGATGCATACGTTGGTAACAGCTCCAACTGGAGCTGGAAAAACGGATTTCTTGTTGAGGCGTTGTCGTGGAAGAGTTTTCTATACACTGCCTTTTCAAGCATCAATTAATGCTATGTATGATAGAATAAAGAATGATTTGAGTGATACTAACGCTCAAGTTCATCTTCTCCATGCAGCCTCTAATCTGAAAGTGAAAGACGGTAAGATAGAGGAAAGTATCATGCAGCGTCATGTTGGTGCATCAGTGAAGGTCCTTACTCCACACCAGATGGCCTCTGTAGTTTTTGGTATCAAAGGATATGAGGCTATGGCTATGGATTTAAAAGGTTGTGATGTGATTCTCGATGAGATACACACCTATTCTGATGTTATGCAGTCTATAGTTCTACGCATTATAGAAATTCTAGTTGCGCTGGAGTGTAGGGTACATGTTGGTACGGCAACAATGCCGACAGTATTGTATCAGAAGATACTTCAACTATTGGGTGGAGCTGATGCTGTTTATGAGGTAAAGTTGGATTCTCTGACGCTTCAATCATTTAATAGGCATCAAATCTACAAGCTCGATGATAAAAAAGAATCTTATGATGTGATAGCCTCAGCAATCGAAAGCAATTTTAAAGTTCTCATAGTATGTAATCAAGTAAAAAGAGCACAGAAACTATATGAGTCTATTGAAGAGTTATATCCAGAAGTGAAGAAGATGCTTGTGCATAGCAGGTACAAACGAAGCGACAGGGCTAAATTGGAAACAAAGTTGCGTGAAGACTTCAATCAATTAGAAAACGTTCCATGCATTGTAGTTTCCACTCAAGTAGTAGAGGTCAGTCTTGATATCAGCTTTGATATAATGATTACTGAGTGTGCTCCAATTGATGCTCTTACACAGCGTTTTGGACGCATTAATCGCAAGCGTACAAGAGATACCATTGGACTCTACAAGCCGATATATGTCATAGCACCATCTGAAGATGATAAAGAAGCTCTTCCTTATAGTCTGGATGTTCTGAAAGATACTTTCAGGGTCCTGCCAGACAGTGGTGACATCATGGAGGAATGTCATGTTCAGGAAATGATAGATAAGGTATATCCAAAGATTGACTTTCAGAATATAGACTTTACTGGTGTGGCGTTCTTGGAAGGAAAATGGGTGTTAAAGGCACTTTGTCATCATCCGAAATCAGCGTTACTGGAAACGCTTGACATCAATTCTGCTGTTTGTATAACAGAAGAAGATAAAGACAGATACTTATGTGCCAATGGATTGGAAAGAATTGAAATGGAAATACCTGTAAGCTATCATTCCATTGCACATAGAAATCTTGATCAGCTCAATAAGGGGTCGCATCCTTTTGTCATTCCGAACAAAGGATATGATGAAGAAAAGGGATTGTTACCCGATTTGTGTAAAATAGAATATTATCAATCGTTTGAAATACTATAAAATATGATAACATCAAATATTGGAAAGATATTTCTGGATGCTTACAATGAAAAATATGGCACCAGCTATGATGCCAGAACTTTCTTTTTGGAGCAGTTCTATCCCTTGTTTTTTGATCAAAACAAGTATATGATGACTGCAGGCAATTCGCCTTTGGAAAACCCAAAGTTAAGTTGGGATGATATGATAAAGGGGAAAAAGCCTTTTGAAACTCCTGAACAAAGAAAGATCCGCTTCGAAAAATTGATTAAGAAAATCGAAGAAAGTGAAGCTGATGCTAGCATTGCACGAGGTTATGCTTCTTTAGATGTTGCCGCAACAACATCTGGTCAAGTAACAGATTTGAAGTTGCCTAATTCTCAGGAAGAAATCTATGCATCGTGGATTGGAGATGCTCTTGGTATTGGTGTTCAGGGAGGTTTTTCGATTCTTTTTAGCAATAAAGAGATTTTACTTGATATTTTTGAAGGTTGGAAGCTCTATCGTACGAGTCTTAATGAGACAACCATGCTGAAAGGAAATCAGATTAATACTTGGAATGGTCAATGGCTGTCCCATTATTATGATCCAAGAGAATATGATGCAGATATGCCTTTGGCGGGATATAGTCCTTACAATACGAATAAGGATGGAATCATCAATATTGATACCCAAACATGGACAAAGATTCTCATTGGTATTTCTAAAAAATATAGAAATGCTCAAATTTTGGGCTACATCTATAGCATAGGACAGACAAATACTACCATTGGTTTTATACCATTTAATTTGAACCAAATACGCCGTCCAATTCATCTTTATGAAAAGATATTTGGGATGAGCAATTGTAAAAATGCAGAGTCTTTATGGGGAACTGCAATTGGATTTAAAACGGCTTGTACTTATGGAGCTGTAGGTATTAAAGCCATGGAGCCTAAAGGGCTTAGAGATTATGTATATTCAAAAGGAGATAAAGTGCCGAAACAGCCGAAAACTCCTAAAAATGAAGACGAACAAATTAATTTTAACGTATATAAAATTTGGATATTAGCTATGTTGAATAATGATGAATTATGGGAGAAATCCCAAGAGTTGGCTGAGTTGTTGAACGAAGCCTCTAGTGATAAAGATAAGTCTATCAGTACCAAACGTAAAAATTTGGTTGAGACAATGCTCAATGCAACTAATAAGAAACAGTTCATAGCAGCTGCGGCAGAGGTTGTTTCATTCATTGGTAAGATAGATGAGTTTAAAGGAATCGTGAAGGAGATTCATGGTATGCCAACAGACAATGTACCATACTTCTTAACACTTTTGCGTTTCCAGTATAAGACATTATAATAACAATTAAAAATACAAGATTATGAAAGAGAATTCTTTTATTTATTTGCGAGGTTTCAAGCATGCTGCGTTCACAGTATTCTGTGTAGAAGATGGTCAGAAATCTTATTATGACCCACAGTTCAACGTAAGAGTTCCATTTGCTAGTGGTCAACAGGTTAAGCGTTCTATCCTGGAGCAGCTTAACGATGTTTTAGGTGTTCAACCTTCTCCTACCGAGTTCTTTTTTGATGTAGATAAGAAAGGTGCGCTTAAAGAAGGTGAGGTCCTTTCGTCTTGTGATCCACATTATGTTGACCAGCTTTTAGGTGGCTGGATGAGAACTCCAAAGGGTGGAAAAGAGAAAGCAGTAAAGCGTAGAAGTCCATTTAGTATTTCTGCGATGACCCCTTTGCATCCACTTTTGGCTGCAGTTTCTAAGGAGAACATTTCATTCGATCGTTCTGATAAGCCAAACGTGCATAAAGTTGTTGTGCGTGATGCAAATGGAAATCGTTTGACAGATGAACAGGTTAGTGACTTTTTAGAGGGTAACGATAGAAGTTTGTATCGCAAATGGATTCCAGACAATAGTCGTGCTACAGGTCTCTTTGTATATGATGTAGCTATTGATTTACGACGTTTGTTCTGCGTTTCAACTAATCAGTTGGAACCAGAGATTACATCAGATATGGTAGAAAAGTTGAAAGAAGATGGATGGAAGGTAATCACTACTTCTTTTGGTGAATGCTTGTTGATGCCGAAAGAGCAGCGTGAGCAGATTATTCCAGCTATAGCCGATGCTCTGATTGATTGGCATATCACATCCAATCAGGCAAGAACATTCAGTTTGATGGAGACTTTAGCCGTTGCTATTAGTGATAATGCTAATACTTTAGCTGCAGCTATTCGTGCCAAACTTGTTGAGGATGGAGAATCTAAACCAAAGGCAAAGCCTATCGTTGACGAAAATGCTGGTGCCAAGACATTTATAACTCTTCCATGTGCAAGTTATGTCGTGACTGAGACGGAAAGCGCAGATGCTTTGGCTAAGGCTAAACAGGAGTTGGTTGATAGAATGATGGCGTTTGATTACGAGAATCAGATTTAATGTAAATAAAGAGGCTCCTGGTTTTTACTTGGAGCCTCCTATTGGTTTTTCTCTATGGTCATAACAGGTACTCATTTCAACTATTACCAGCTTTGCCATCGCAAACTATGGCTGTTTGCCAATGGTATCAATATGGAACAAGAATCAGACTTGGTCTATGAAGGAAAGCTGGTGCATGAATCAAGTTATCCACAACGTACATCAAAGTATGAGGAAGTGGAGATTGATGGTATCAAAGTAGATTACTATGATGCCAAGAACAAGGTCATCCATGAGATAAAGAAATCTAATAAGGTGGATAAAGCTCATGAATGGCAACTGAAATATTACATGTATGTTTTCGAGCAACATGGAATAGATGGCGTGAAGGGCATCTTGGAATATCCTCTTTTGAGAAAGACAAAAGAAGTAATCTTGACAGATGTCGATAGAGATGACATTCAGGTTATATCTAAAGACATCATTCAGATAATCTCTCAAGATGTTTGCCCGTCTAAAGTCAAGAAAGGCATCTGTAAGAATTGTAGTTATTTTGATTTTTGTTATATAAACGAATTGGAGGAAGAAGAATGAAAAGAAGTTTCTATCTGTTCAATCCCGGCATCATGGAGCGCCGAGATAATACGCTGAAGTTCACGCCTGTTGTCGTGAATGAAGATAATGAAGAAATCAAGCAACAACCTCGATTTATTCCTATTGAGGATGTTGCGGAACTGTATGCCTTTGGAAGTCTGCGGGCAAATAGTGCTTTGTTCAACTTTCTGGGACAGAAAGGTATTCCTGTCCACTTCTTCGACTATTATGAGAACTATACCGGAAGCTTCATGCCAAGGGAAAGTCTTCTTTCTGGCAAGGCATTGTTGGCACAAACATCTGCGTACCAAAACAAGAAGAAAAGGGTAGAATTGGCGCGAAAATTCATTCAGGGAGCAGCTTGGAATATGGTTATGAACCTCAACTATTATAATCGTAGAGGAAAAGACCTGCAAGATATTATCGATACAATTAAAAGATTGAGTAATACTTTGCCAGATGCTAAGGCTGTAGATGAGATAATGGGAATTGAGGGAAATATCAGACAGGCATATTATGCTGCATTCGATATCATTCTCGATGATTTCAACATGGGATCAAGAACCAAGCAACCGCCAGAGAACGAGGTAAATGCTCTCATTTCTTTTGGCAATATGATGTGCTATACTGAAACTCTCCGAGCTGTTCATCAAACTCAGCTTAATCCCACGATAAGCTTTCTGCATACTCCGGGAGAAAGGCGTTTTTCGTTATGTCTGGATATATCCGAGATCTTCAAACCTATTATCGTGGATAGAGTCATCTTCAAGGTACTCAATAAGCATGCTTTAAGCACCAGTCATTTTGATAAGAAACTCAACAAATGTCTTTTGAACGAAAAGGGAAAGAAGATTTTTGTAAAGGCTATGGAAGAGCGTTATGATGAGACTTTCCGTCATCGTTCTTTAGGACGTAATGTAAGCTATAAGCATCTTATAAAACTTGAATGCTATAAGCTACTGAAAGATATTTTGGGAATAGAAGAATATAAACCTTTTAAAATGTATTGGTGATATGTATGTGATTATAGTTTACGATGTAGGTGAGAAGCGAGTTGGCAAAATGTTGAAGCTTTGCCGCCAGTATTTGTGTTGGATTCAGAACTCAGTTTTGGAGGGAGAATTATCTGAAGCTAAACTTCGGGAATTGCAAATGAAGATGAAAACTATCATTGATGAATCCGAGGATAGTGTCATTGTTTTCACCAATAAAATGGGGTATAATATGAACAAACAGATTCTTGGAAAAGAAAGAATGACTACCGATAATTTCTTATAAAGAGTTGTCGATGTGGTTCTATTTTGCCGTTTCTAGGTTCGGAAAAACCTCCAAAAGTGTTCTTTGACTTATTGAAACCTCCATAAATAGGCAGGTTGTCGTAAGGCCGCAGAAAAAATATCTTTAGGCATCGACATTTTTCTGAAGATTTTTTTGTATCTTTGCACCCGCAAACCCATAGATTCTTAGGGCATCTACGCCCAAGACTTAACGGGTTCTAATCGTACCTTTATGGAATTGAAATAGGAAACGAGCACCGCAGAGCAGGCTCAGCGAGAGTTCTAATCGTACCTTTATGGAATTGAAATGTCTCCGGACGGAGATCTCTATCAGGAGTATCAGAGTTCTAATCGTACCTTTATGGAATTGAAATCGTATTTCTGCTGGTGCTCAGCATAGGCAGAGACTGTTCTAATCGTACCTTTATGGAATTGAAATGAGCTACTGGAGTCCTCACCGTCCTCGCTGACAAGGTTCTAATCGTACCTTTATGGAATTGAAATTTGCGAAGCTTCAGCAGGCTGGCATCACTATTGAGTTCTAATCGTACCTTTATGGAATTGAAATATGGTACCGCAAATCATCATACCATATTTCATGAGTTCTAATCGTACCTTTATGGAATTGAAATTGCTTTTGGTAGCTTTTTAGCATGCGGTACCACTGTTCTAATCGTACCTTTATGGAATTGAAATGAACCATGTCCGATGATAAGGATATATGCAAGTATCGTTCTAATCGTACCTTTATGGAATTGAAATATCGATAAATTTCGCCTCGTCAATGAACACATGGTCGTTCTAATCGTACCTTTATGGAATTGAAATAGGGCTAAACGGATATGATCAATCTAAAAACAAAAGTTCTAATCGTACCTTTATGGAATTGAAATATTTTATACGAGTGATGTATTTTGTCGTGGAATGTTGTTCTAATCGTACCTTTATGGAATTGAAATTCATTAAACCGCATAAAACAACCGGCACTCATCAAGTTCTAATCGTACCTTTATGGAATTGAAATGTAACAGGTTGGGTCATGGCTCCTATTGCTGCCGGCATGTTCTAATCGTACCTTTATGGAATTGAAATACATGGGTGAGCGGCAGATACATCTGGACCAAGTCCAGTTCTAATCGTACCTTTATGGAATTGAAATCGAACAGAAATAGATGGTAACTGACCATCAAAACGTTCTAATCGTACCTTTATGGAATTGAAATGCACGAACTACCGTGGTGGCAACAACGATGCGACAGTTCTAATCGTACCTTTATGGAATTGAAATGATAGTATGAAGAAGACACTCATGACTTCTTCGTCTGTTCTAATCGTACCTTTATGGAATTGAAATGATGGAACGTGCGGGTAAGTTGAGTTTTGAGAACTGTTCTAATCGTACCTTTATGGAATTGAAATTAACCACGTACCTGTCGAGATGCAGTACACGAGGGTTCTAATCGTACCTTTATGGAATTGAAATTTTGTTGGCGCTGTTGATGTAGATATCATGCTCGGTTCTAATCGTACCTTTATGGAATTGAAATAGGAAGCGAAGGCTAGTGTTTTTCATAGGTATTGAAAGTTCTAATCGTACCTTTATGGAATTGAAATCGTGTAACAAACGTTAAAATCTTATGTTTGTCCGGTTCTAATCGTACCTTTATGGAATTGAAATTTAACAATGTCACGCTTTACTTTGTAACCGGAAAAGTTCTAATCGTACCTTTATGGAATTGAAATAAATGAACTTGCAACCATTTACTAACACGTTGACCAAGTTCTAATCGTACCTTTATGGAATTGAAATGTAGTAGAAATAGAGAAAGTACCATCACTACTACGTTCTAATCGTACCTTTATGGAATTGAAATAGATTGGCAAGAACAAATGTATCAAAAATATTCTTGTTCTAATCGTACCTTTATGGAATTGAAATTTCACCAGAAGTATAATAACCAGACATGCTATCTTGTTCTAATCGTACCTTTATGGAATTGAAATAGATAAAAACTAACATGGGTATCTGCAAGAGTACAAAGTTCTAATCGTACCTTTATGGAATTGAAATATGTTTTGGCAATCTATCTTTAAAGGTTAACTTAGGGGTTCTAATCGTACCTTTATGGAATTGAAATGAAGTTCTTTCAACTCTTAAGACGTTGCACAAACTGTTCTAATCGTACCTTTATGGAATTGAAATTTACATAGCTTTGCGATTAACGCCGCTATTTGAAGGTTCTAATCGTACCTTTATGGAATTGAAATGGAATAACGTGCCCAGTACAAAGATAGCCCCTTTTGTTCTAATCGTACCTTTATGGAATTGAAATGCTCGAAGATAAGCCTTTACAATCAATGGATGCCGTGTTCTAATCGTACCTTTATGGAATTGAAATGAAACTTACAAACCATTTTAGCGGTTAAGTTACTATGTTCTAATCGTACCTTTATGGAATTGAAATCAACCAGCGCAAAATCTTCTAATCAAATGCACCTCAGGTTCTAATCGTACCTTTATGGAATTGAAATGCAGAGATTGTAGGAGCTTATGCAGTTGTTATCAAGTTCTAATCGTACCTTTATGGAATTGAAATCACATACGGATAAAACGTCAATTTTTCAAAAGACGGTTCTAATCGTACCTTTATGGAATTGAAATTTAACATATTTAGCAACGTATTGTGGAGCGGCACCGCGTTCTAATCGTACCTTTATGGAATTGAAATAAAGTATCGTGAGATTCAGAATGCAAATGATTCTGAGTTCTAATCGTACCTTTATGGAATTGAAATAAAGGAAGCGAAAAGGCTAGTGTTTTTCATAGTATGTTCTAATCGTACCTTTATGGAATTGAAATTACTCACGCATTTTATAAAGAAACTCAGCATGAGTAAGTTCTAATCGTACCTTTATGGAATTGAAATATAAGCAACTTATCATCATTCGAAGTAAGTGCACTGTTCTAATCGTACCTTTATGGAATTGAAATCGCACAATGGCTCAGATGCGTCAGCGCATGCTGAGTTCTAATCGTACCTTTATGGAATTAAAATTATTATTACTATTTTAATCTAATTGATGATTCATTAGTTCTAATCGTACCTTTATGGAATTGAAATTCTGTGGGTACTTCGTCAGATATTCGTGCGCTACCTTGTTCTAATCGTACCTTTATGGAATTGAAATTTGATACCAGAACTTGTTGTCTTGGCTGTCGATGTGTTCTAATCGTACCTTTATGGAATTGAAATGAGAATGATACGCACAGATTTATACTCAACAGCAGGTTCTAATCGTACCTTTATGGAATTGAAATGAGCGTGCTGCTGACTGATAATAATGGTAATATCAGTTCTAATCGTACCTTTATGGAATTGAAATGGAATTACTTTGCTGGCTTATTGCCCCAGTAGCGGTTCTAATCGTACCTTTATGGAATTGAAATTCCTTATCTACGGCAGAGATGGCAGCATCGAGACCGTTCTAATCGTACCTTTATGGAATTGAAATTGGACATACATCACTACTTCATGAACATGGAGCATAGTTCTAATCGCACCTTTATGGAATTGAAATTAGTTTCCAAGTTTGTAGTTTAAGTGAAACACTGAGTTTTAATCGCACCTTTATGGAATTGATATCGGAAATCATACTATCAAGGTATAGTGAATTGATTCCAACCTTTAAAAACATCAAGGAATCGGCCAATCAATTAGGTTTGGAGTTTGATGTAGAGTAAGGCTATTATATTTTGTACCGGAGTGGTTGTTCGGAAATTCCGAACAACCACTCCGAATTATAAGAGTAGATGATGTGAATTCAACAAGCGAAACTTGAATCTTAGTATTGTTTGCAGTGATAGTATGGTATCGGTACGGCGCTATCGTCAAGTATCTTCGCCTACTACTTCAATGCTAACGATTTCTACCTTAATTTTATGTTCGGGCTTGTTCGATTCTTCGTTGTTGTTTGCAGCGTCTGATATGCTGTTGTTGTTCTGATAATCCTTTTCCATAACGCTTAGTTTGAATGTTTACGCCACAAAGATACTAAAAATATTGATTACTTCGTTTTTTATACGAAGAAATTTTAGCAAAAGAAATAAAACTTAATGTTAAATAGGCTTTGTAAGAAAAAAGTGGTTTGTCGGAAATTCCGACAGACCACTCAACATGGTGCTTTAGAGAGGAAAACACAGAGTCTCCAATCTGCTTCACAAAAAGTGCAGAAATTGAGTGAGATTCAGGAATGTTTAGCAAAGAAATTGGCAAAATCAGTCTATTTTTCTTTATTTAACTCCGAAATAGAGTGGAATATCAGAGAAAATCTTTAAATTTGCATTTAAATACAATATTTTGTAAAGAATGGAAGATAGAGAACTATTACAGAAAAGTGCTCCAGAGTTCGAACGCCTCGCCTTTACGGTGTTGGCTATCGAGGCTTCGGCACAAAAAATGGGTATATCGCCGTCTGAAATGAGAAAGCGATTGGATAAGGTGGGGCTAATCAAGAGTCTCATTCAAGATTGCTATGACACTCTACATACCGAGAGTCGGGACGCTGTGGCAAATGATGTGGTCGAAGCTCTTAAAAATTGGGAAAGAAAAGAATAATGGAAAAGCAAATATTATCTTCGCCAGTTGGTTTATCACAAGCCCAACTATCAGATTTGCATATTAAGCCAAGAGATAGTAGATAAGTATTTGCAATTCAAATCATATGAAAGGATATAATTATGTTGGACTTTTTATTATGGAACAAAATCGCTCGTGTCATAAAGCAGTTAGCCGACACGCTGCATATATCAACCGACAGGGCATTACAGATATTCTATGACTCTGATGTTTGCCGTATGTTACATGACAAAGAACTTGGCTTGCATCTGATGAGTGATACATATATTGTAAATGACTTGATAGAAGAGCTAAGGAATAAGCAATAGCAAAACAATTGTTGTGGTGTCATAGTTCCCATAAGACAAAAGACGCCATAGCCTTGTTGCGTGGTAACTACTATAAATAATTACCTCTTTTTTATTACCACTATTACCACGCACAATCTAACCATCTGATAATAAGAATGATAAGGCGTGGTAATAAGTGGATTTTTATTACCACCTGTTGCCACTATTACCACGCCTTGCCAATCGTCTTTACGCTTCCTATAAAAAAGAAGCTATTTTCTAACTACCAGATACTCAGTGCCAAATCTCGTTTTCTTGCTCTCCAGTCCCTCGATATTCTGAAGTTCTCTGCCCAATCTCTGTAGACTCGAAACCTGCAGGGAGGAACCGAATTTCTGCTTCAAAATGTCGAAAATGGCGGCTGCCATCATGTATTCTCCCTTTTCTGGGTCATTTGTTGGCTCAAAAACCTCCAGAAAACATTGTTTTATTGGCGAAATCTGCTCAAATTGCTTGTTGTATTGCATGATGATGGCAGTTTCCTGGGCATTGAAATAGGATTTTTCTCCCTGCTCCAGGGCCTGCATCGCCTGCGCATAAAGCTGCTCATAGTTCAATCTGCCACTCACATCGATAGGACCCGTCAGCTCCACACCCAGAAAACGGCGGTTGCCGGATGGGTCGGCTAGAATATCCGTCATGTTGCTCGTGGCTATGAAGGAGGCTAGACGAGGGAACTCCTCTACATGACTTCCATACGGCGGCTTGATCTTCACCGTGGGCAGTTGCAGCAGATTCTTCAGAAAACCCTGTTGTATCTGGGGCGAAATCTGATTGAACTCATCCAGGTTGATGAGCAGAAACTGTACCATGCCCTGCAACACCTGGCGCTTCTCCGAAAGAAGCATGTTGTCGGTGAAACCCCACGACAGTTCGCCCGGTATCAGACGGCGGCAGAAGGTGCTCTTGTTGTAGCCCTGCTTGGAAATGAGCAGCGGCATCGTGCTGTTGCCGTATTGGCGGCGATAGGAACCTCGCCACTGGTCTACCATGCCCAGAAACCAGGTGTAGAACCAGTGTTCCCAATGCGGATTTAGGGTAGGAACGGTGCGGGCGAGGGCACGGATGCGATCCTTTCCATCCCATTTTCCTACGCAGTCGTAAAGAAAAGTCTCTATCGGATTGTAACTCTTGATATGACTGGAGCCCAGAAAGTGCTTGACGTCGTTGATGGTTACGTGGATGTCGGCAAGCTGGGTGTCGATGGTCATGCTTTTCAGCATGCGGCCATCCACGGGGTTGAAATCTCCCACCCACGAGTTGTTGGGGCGATATTCCGTGTATTTCATCACGGCATTATAGCGAAACTGGTATCTGCTTTGCAGAAAATTCTTCATCTGCAGAATATCGGCTCTGCCTTTTCTTCCCGATGAGGCTTTCTCGGTTTTCCGGTCCTTGGAATGGGTGGCGTAGGCGCTGCTCACAATCTGACGGAACTCTTCCTCGGTAGCATCATTCCAGTTGTTTCTTCGGATATGGATGAATGCCTCCTCTTCGCTCATGCCCATGCGGCAGAGCTTGGCGGCAACGGCTGAAAGGAAGGCGAAAAACTGGTCGTTCTCATTAGCCCACTTCATGTTGGCTTCTGTCATTTCTGCCTGCGCCTCCTGAACAGCCTTCATGTAGAGAAACTCGTTGTCCTGGAATGCCTTCAGGTCATCCACTCGCTTGGGTGCGGCTGCTGATAGTTGGCAGTTTCTGGCGATGCGCATTGCCACCGCCTTGCTGTTATAATAAGGTGAAGCATCCTGCGTAAGCATGAAGCAGGATTTCAATGTTGGCTTTTCTGCCTTGAGGGATATCTTGCTGTCTGAAGAAATCTGAGATAGATAGAGATTCTTTACAGATTCATATCCGGTGAGATAAAGCTGTTCGGCATCCTGTTCGTTTTGCGGAACCTGCCCAGCCTCATCTGCTATGCTAACGAGCACGATGAGGCTTCTGCCGTCGGCTCCCTTGATGGCAGCGAAGGTCATCGGCAGCAGACTGGCGGTTTTCTTCAGGGCATTGATCTCTTCTTCGGTGGTTAGGTTGATGAAGTGGAGCATCATCAGTCCGTTCGATTTCTTGAAGATGAGGCTACCGCTTTCGTCCTTGCCGAATTCTGCGGCAGGATAAACCTGCTGCCATTGCTTCATACCGATATAGTTGTGATAGTCGCCTTCCATGAGTGGTGCACTCATTCTGAAATTGGCGACACTTTGTTTGGCATCGTCCTTGGCGATGCGTTCCCAAAAGCGGTCAATGCTTTTCAGGCTGACCATCAGTTGGTTCTGCCTGTTGATTCTAGTGATGGTAAACTTCATATTCAAGCTAATTATATGATATAACGATATTTAGAATAGCTTATGACGTATATGTTAAGCTGTAAATGACGTTCTGAACGGTGCTTCGAGCCGTTGAGGAAAGTTACCCGAGGCGTTGCCCAACTTTGCCCGAGGCTTTGGGCACTTGTACCCGGAATAACCGGTTAATAGTACCCGTGTTCTCGGGTATGAGTGCTCATGTTCGTGGGCACGAATCCTCATGTACGCGGGTGCTTAGTAGTTAACCTCTTCCGTATACTTATCGAATTTCAAGTTGGTGTATCCACGTGCCTTACACCAGTTCAGCACATACTGCTGCTGTTCTGGCAAGAGGCCCGTCTGTCCTAACTTATATCTGTAATATGAAGTGTTGCTTCCGAAGTAGGAAGTCATGTAGTCTCTGAAACTACCTCCGTCTTTGCGCTTCAGTTCATCGAGAATTTTCTCAAAACCGTATGCTATTTTCATCAGTCGTAGTTGCAGGAAGTGCTCGCACTTATCGTCGTGATAAGCGTCGGGGAAGACGGCGTAGCCGATGGTGTGCTCCGGATCTTTGTAGGTCACGGATAGATAGCGTGCGCATTGCTGGGCTAGTGGACATTGCTGGTTGAAGCAATAGGTCCATGAGTTGTGACTTTCGCCGTTGGCGAAATAGAGTCTTACTAAATCTGCTTGTGTCATAGTCTCATTATTTTTAAAGTTTAAGAGGGGTTTCACAGGAGTCATGAGCTTCTAGGTGGAATCGGCAAGAACTTTTCTTGCTGGTTGCAAAGATACAAAAAAATGGGTCTGAATGCAAGCTTTTTCCCATTTTATTTGCTTAAATGATTTTTTTTCCGTACTTTTGCCCTAGGCAGAAGAAAATTCTGTTAAGATATAAACATTTAGATTATGCAATACAAGAATATCATATTTGATTTAGGTAATGTCTTGGTGAAGCTCAATCCGGAAGGATGCATCGGGGCTTTCAAGGCGATAGGAATGGGGGAGTTGGTTGATTCAAATCCTCAGAGTGAGGGAATGAAGCTGATGAGCAAGCTGGGTGTGGGAATGATTACCACCGAAGATTTCTGTGATGCAGCTCGTAAGTTGACTGGGACTGATGTGACGAATGAAGAAATCATCGCTGCTGCCAACAAGATGCTGGTGGAGATTCCTGATGAGAAAAAGGTGCGACTCCTGCAGTTGAAGAAGGCAGGCTATCGCCTCTTCCTTCTGAGCAATACCATTGATATACATTGGGATTATTGCGTGGAGCATCTCTTCTCTTATCAGAACCATGGGGTAGAGGATTATTTCGAACAGTGCTTCCTCTCTCAGCGAATGCATCTGGCTAAGCCTGATGCCCGCATCTATGAGGAGGTCATCAGGCAGGCGAGCATCCATCCCGACGAAACCCTCTTCATCGATGATCTGAAGGAAAACTGTGAGGCTGCCGAGAAGCTGGGCATCCATACCTTCCAGAACGTGAAGTTCGATGATTGGCTTGCACTTCGATTCTGACGGAAATGTCAGAATCGAAGCTTTTATTAAATGACAACAAGATGATTTGTCAAATGATACCAGGTAATTTATCAAATGATGTCAGGCATGCATAGAGCGGAACGTTGATCATCCAATCTTGGTCCTTATAGGGAAGCATGGAGTAGCGGAGTCCCTTCAGTTGCGGATTGTTGGTGATGAATGTTCTGAGAGATTTGGCCTTGACGTTCACCTCTGCCTTTACTTCAATCGGTATAACCCGGTCGTGCCATTGGGCAAGGAAATCAATCTCTATTGTGGAGTTATCCACAGCATGATAGTATAATGAAATATCCTGGCTTTTCAACTGGGTGAAGACATATAGTTCTGTAAAGGCACCTTTATATTCAGAGAAAATGCCATCTCCCACCAGCATCGATTCGGCAGAAGTCTCTGCCATCGCTCCCATCAGTCCCACATCGAGCATGAAGAGTTTGAAGGCGTTCAGGTCTTCATAGAATTTGAAAGGAAGGCGTGGGGTATTGACTCTCTGAACCTTATATGCCAGTCCTGCATCTATCAGCCATTGGATGGCCAGTTCGAAATCTGCGGCTCTGGCACTTTTCTTCACGGCTCCATAGATGAACTTCTTGTTCTCTTTGGCCAGTTGGGCTGGAATACTATCCCAAACCATGTTAATGCGAGGCACTTCTCTTTCTGGTGCGTGCTTCGAGAAATCTCGGCGATAGTCTTGTATAATCTGTTTTTGGATGGAACGGACTTCCTGCAGTCCCTTCTGCTCTACATGGGCGAGTACGGCGGCTGGCATTCCTCCTACATAATAATATTGTCGCAGCAGGCTGATCAATTCTGTTTCCAGTAAATTGATGACGTTCCAATTTCCTTCTTTCAGGATGCTTGCCATTTTCTCTTTTCCCATGGCATCGAGGAATTCGATGAAGTTCATCGGATAGAGACGTAGCTCTTCCACTTTTCCTACTGGATATGATACCCCGCTATGGAGTGATATTCCCAGCAGGGATCCTGCCACGATGATATGAATATCAGGAGCATCCTCGCAAAAGAACTTTAATGCTTCTAATGCCTTGGGACAATCCTGTATCTCATCGAGTACCATAAGGGTATCGTTGGGGGTAATATCTACCTGGCTGATGGCGGAGAGTGCCATCAGTATATCAGCAGTTGTGCCGCCTTTTTCAAACACTTCTGCTGCCTTCTGATTTCTGTCGAGACTGAAGAATGCAAGCTTCTTATATTCTCTTTTTCCGAATTCTTGCAGGATATAGGTCTTGCCTACTTGTCTTGCTCCGTTGAGAATCAGAGGTTTATGATTTTGCTTATTCTTCCATTCTACGAGTTTATTATAGATGCTTCTTTTCATGATTTACACTTTTTCTAACGAATAATCGTATGAACTTCACACTTTTTCTGATGAATAACAGAGCAAAGATACACTTTTTCTAATGAATAACCAAGGAAAAAACCGACTTTTTCTCTTTTTCTATTAAAACTTAATATTTGTTATACATTGAGGATAATTCGCTTTTTCCAATAAAATGTTATACCTTTGCCAACTCATAATAACTAACATACAATATCAAAATGAATTTTTATAAGACATTAGGATTGAAAAACAGCCGTATTGATGTGGCTGATGCCTTGCGAGGATTGGCTGTGGCAGGTATAATTCTCTATCATTCCGTGGAGCATTTCAATATGTACGATGGAAGCATAGCGCATGCTTATACGCTGGGGTGTGATGATTGGATGGCAGATGTGCTGGCTTTGCTGCTGTCGGGAAAGATGTATGGCATCTTTGCCCTGCTCTTCGGATTGAGTTTCTTCATCATGAACGATAACCAGCAGCAGCGGGGAAATTGCTTTTCCGGAAGATTTGCCTGGCGAATGTTCCTGCTGGCAATGCTGGGTATCGTGAACACCGCCTTCTTCGATGGCGACATCCTCTTCTCCTATGCCATCTATGGACTGGTTCTCATCCCATTGAGTTATCTTCCTACCAAATGGCTCTGGTGGGTGGTTGCCTTCCTCTTTATCCAACCGGTAGAAATCTACTCCCTCATTTCGGGATGGCAGGTGGATGCATCGGCGTTGGGAGAGGTGTATGGAAACATGTATAATGGTCATCAGCATGGCTCCTTCCTGGAGAATGCTTACGGTAACCTGCGATACGGACAGGTGGCTACCTATTACTGGTGTATGATGAAGGGAAGACATACGCAGACCATCTGCCTCTTCATACTCGGAATGCTGGTGGGCAGAAAGCGTTGGTTCTACAATGAGAACAACAACCTGGCTTTGTGGAAGAAGGTGCTGGCGGTTTCCATCCTGGTATTGGTTGTGGGTGGCATCGCAGATGTACGCCACATGGAAACATGGAACAATTGGCTTTATCCTATCTACAATTTCTTCATCCTCTCGTTCGTAGTTTCAGGCTTCGTACTGTTGTGGTATGGTAAGGAATGGTTCAGAAAGGGATTGTCATTCCTGCGCCAGTTTGGCAAGATGAGTCTGACCAACTATTTTCTCCAGTCTATCATCGGTTGCGGACTGTTTGCCTATTATGGTTTCAATCTTCAGACGAAACTCGGCATCACCTACGCCTTCTTTGTGGGCATCGCCATGGTGATAGTGCAATGCCTCTTCTCCAACCTCTGGCTCAAGTACCACTCCCATGGTCCTTTCGAGGGAATATGGAAGAAGCTGACCTGGATTAAGTTCTAAATATAAGAAGTTTACTGTAAAACTAGACACTCCAGTTTTACAGTCTTATTCCATATTTCCGGATGCCTTCACTCATCATCTGCACTGGCATAAATTCTTTCATGCTGTTGATGATGGTGTTAAGCATCCGTTCCTTGATATAGTCTTCCCTGATGTATAGGGAGATGCGTCTCTGGGAAAGATAATCTCCTTCTATCTTTCTTACATTCTTGCGTTGTGCCTCATTTAGGAATTCGAGGTGCATTTCTGGAATGATGGTGAACCCGCCGTTCTCATCCACGATGCGAATTAAAGTTTCTATGCTGCCTGACTCATAGATGTGCTGCCCTTTGCTTCTTGCTTTACAGAAGGAGAAAGCACTATCGCGAAGGCATTGTGCTTCTTTCATAATCCACATGTTCTCATGCTCCAGATTCTCTGGCTTGAACACGGGCAGCTTGCGCCAGCAGTCTTCCGATAAATATACATAAAAGCGTTCTGTGTAAAGCGGAATCTCCAGTATTCCTTTACGAGGCAGGTCTGAGATGGCAATGCCAGCATCTATTTCTCCATCTTGCAAAACATGAAACATTTCTTCTGATTTCATCTCTTGAATAGAGAGGTTTACTTCAGGATAATCTTTTCTATAATGCTTGATGAATTTGGGAAGAATATAAGGAGCGATGGAGGGACCTACGGAGAGAGATAGAGATTTGCCAATCTGGTTCTTCTCTTCAGCCACGAGTTCTGTGATTTTCTCTAGCTCCAAAAGTGTCTTTTTAGCTTGAAGGATGATTTTCTCTCCTGCACTCGTTGGTGTTACCTGTTTGTTGGTGCGGTCGAAGATGCGCACATCGAGTTCTTCTTCTAACTTCAGCAGCATGGCACTGAGTGTAGGTTGGGAAATATTGCACGAGTCAGCCGCCTTCGCAAAGTTGCGAAAGCGGTTGATTGCTACGATATATTTGAGTTGTTGCAGATTCATTTTGCTTTGAATTATCTTGCTTGAATTTATCTTGCTTTGAGTTTACATATCAGCTGTGTCATGTTGCCCATAGGACAGAACACGCACCAGGTTCTTGGACGATAGATAATGGTGAGCAGAACGCCCACAATCAGCGAGGTGAGCATGATGCCATAGAGACCGAAGGCAAACTGTGCCTTCCATGGCTCAATCTCTACCGGGTAAGCCCAATGCCATGGCACGTTGAAGGTCCATAGCAGGTGGATGGTCTGATGGAGATTTTCTGTGCCCTTTGCCACCATTGTGGTAAGGATGATCATCTGGATAAAGAAGAACATGAAGAACAGGAGGAAGCCATGGCGGAACCATTTAGACGAGAGCCATCTTGGTGCCACCTTCTTGCGCGACCATCCCAGGGTGTTTCCTATTTGCAGGAAGAGTTGTCCTCGTCCACAATAGTTGTTGCAATATCCCTTTCCGCCTCCGAATATGGTCATGAGCAGCGGAATCAGAAAACAGATGACTCCGAGCCATGCGAACACGATATTGAAGAATCCGAGGGTGAAATAGGTGGCAGATACGAGCCACAGGTAATCACTCCATTTCTTATTTTTCTGTTTTGCCATACGAATCAATTTGATGAAATTAAACGGGTTGTCTTAAAACTTTATGGATTACTCCTGCCGGACAGTTTTTCTCGCAGATGCCGCAGCCTATGCACTTCTCCTCATCTATCTGGGCATAGCATCCCTTGTAGATGCTGATGGCATCCTTAGGACATACTTTCACGCAAACGCCACATGCCACGCAGCGGTTTTGCTCGTTAATTGCTTTATACTTGGCCATATTACTGCTTACTTCTGAATACCTTCCTTTTCCAGTATCTCTTCCAGAAATTCAGATGCATCAGCCACGCAGAGCGGACACTCGCGAAGCACTTTTCCTGTTCCCACACCTTTCAGCAGTTTGCATTGTGTGGCACCATTGCGTTGCTTAAACTTATCCATTATCATTCTCATGCCCTTGATAGACTTCGCCTTGTCTTGTGTAGCGAGTCCAAGTACGATGCCTGCACCAACGAGGGCTCCGCAGGTTCCCTCCATATTACCCATACCTGCAGCAAAGGCATTGCCAGCGTTCTTGATGGTTTCCTCGTCCATACCGGTGAAGTCGTGGTAGGTGCAGAGCACAGCCTGTGTGCAATTATGTGAGCCACAACGTTTCTTTTCTGCTGCTATTTCTTTTCTTGTTTCCATTGTCATTTTTTTCATTGTCATTTTTTCCATTGTTTTTTTATTTGTAATTTTGATTTCGGCTGCAAAGTTAATACTTTTATTATAGATAAACGAAAGATTCTGGCTATAAGTTGATAGATAATATCTATTGATGATAATCAAAAAATGCCCCCTTGCTTCACAGCAAGAGGGCACAAACACACAAAGTAAAACACCGCTAAAAATCGAGACCATTTACCGCATAGAGCGGTACGTTTGTAACCCAATCTTCCTGCAGATAATTATTCATGGAGATTCGATAGGCCTTCTTTGGCTGGTTGTCAGCAACAAACTGGCGCAGGCTCTTAGCCTTGACATTCGTCTCGGCTTTCACCTCCAGCGGAACAATCTCATCCTCCTCATCCTGGAGCAGGAAATCAATCTCCTGAGTACTGTTTGTCTTGGCATAATAATAGGGTTCATACCTGAGAATGAGCTGCTGCAAAACATACTGTTCCGTCAATGCCCCTTTAAACTCGGTAAAAATACTGTTGCCAGCCACTATTGTCGCAGCCTTGAGATTAGACATCGCACCTAGAAGCCCGACATCCAGGACAAAGATCTTGAAGGCCGCCCGGTCTTCATAACTGGCAAGCGGAAGTCGGGGAGCCTTCACATTATATACCTTATATATCAGTCCGGCATCCAGCAGCCACTGCAAGGCCAACTCATACTCCCGGGCTCTTGCCCCCTCGCGCACCACTCCATAGATAAACTTCCTGTTTTCCTTGCTCAACTGGGCGGGCAAGGATTTCCACAAATCAGTAATACGGGGAATAATCTCCGATGGAGCATGCTTCGACATATCTCTCTGATAACTGTTCAGAATGTCCTTCTGTATGGTTCTCACCTCTTTCCAGTCACGATTCTGGCAAAAGCTCAATACGGCTTCAGGCATGCCTCCCACGTAGTAATAATACTTTAAGAGTTCCTGAAACTTGGGGGCAAACATCGTTATCATATTCCAATCCTTCGTCTGAAGCAGCTGCGCCAGATTCTTCTCTCCCATAGCCATCACAAACTCGATAAAGTTCATTGGACAGAGAGAGAGAAATTCCACCTTACCAACAGGAAAAGATTCCCCCTGATGCAGTTCGATACCCAGAAGAGAACCTGCAGCTATGACATGATAGCCCGGTGCATTCTCTGCAAAATATTTGAGAGAAGTAACAGCATGAGGGGCAGCCTGAATCTCATCCAGGAATATCAGCGTTTCGCCCTCTGTGCAGGTTACATTCGTTGCAGCCCCAATAGCTGTAAGGATTCTAGGAATATTGAAATCCTGTTCAAATAGATTCTGCAGGATCTTCATCTCTTCAAAGTTCACATATGCCAGCTGCTTGTAATTCTGGCGGGCAAACTCCTTCACCAGCCAAGTCTTTCCAACCTGTCTGGCGCCCTCTATGATAAGAGGTTTACGATATTGTTTATTCTTCCATTTCAGAAGTTCATTGATCGCTAATCTTTCCATAATCCGTATCTTAAAATCACATTTTATGAGGGAATAATCACCTGTTCTCCCACATTTTATGTGGGAATAACGCTGCAAATATACACATTTTATGAGGGAATCCTATCATGTTTCCACACATTTTATGAGGGAATACCCATTTTTTAACTGATTTTAAAGGATAATCTTAAAACTTAATATTTGTTATACAGTTGGGATAATTCTCTTTTTCCAATAAAATGTTATACCTTTGCCAACTCATAATAACTAACATACAATATCAAAATGAATTTTTATAAGACTTTAGGATTGAAAAACAAGCCGTATTGATGTGGCTGATGCCTTGCGAGGATTGGCAGTGGTGCAATGTCTGTTTTCAAATATCTGGCTCAAGTATCATTCCCATGGTCCTTTCGAGGGAATATGGAAGAAGCTGACCTGGATTAAGTTCTAGATATTCAAGTTTACATAAGAGAAAAAGGTGTGTCATAACTCCATGACACACCTTTTTCTCTTATTGATCCTTCCTGAATATCTTATCAACGACAACGGCGATGGCACCATCTCCCGTTACATTGCAGGCGGTGCCCACGGTGACAAGGAGGAGCTTTCCGGCACCGTGACCGATGTCGGCAATGGCTGGTGTTACGAGACCGATGATGATGAGTGGTATCATAAAGCCCAGGAATTGGCTGAAGATACCATTGAAGGTGAGGAATGCTCTGACGGCAGCTTCATTGAAGAAATTGCCGAAAACTACACCCAAGATGATGGCAATGATGATTCTTGCCAAAAGTGGGGTCTTGACTTTTGCCAAAAGTGGCATTTTGATTCTTTTCATATTCGTAGCGTTGCTTTTTGATTGCAAAGGTACGCTTTTTCTTACTAAAATCCAAGGCTTTCGTTGTTTTTTAGATGATGATAAGCAAAAAATGCCCCCTTGCTTCACAGCAAGAGGGCACAAACACCAATTTTTCTCGTACATTTAAATGCTTAAATGAATAGTTGATATAAAAGTTAGAGGATCAAATTCCTTGAATGTTTGTCAACTATAAATCATTTTGTATGCCTATAAAAGCTTATAGCGGAACATACTCCACGAAAGCCTCCATAGCCTCGTAGCAAGCCAAGCCTAACTCATCATAGAGCTGGGCGGTGCCACGGTTGCGGTCCTCGGCACGCTGCCAGAACAAACGCTCATCGTTGCCCAGGAATGGAGCACTCTCCATCTGTGACTGATGCTTCAGAATAGAGTTACGCTTTGCTCTTAACTCCTCTGGGCTCAATGGAACACACATCTCGATGTTCTCAATCTCCCATTCTGCCCATGCACCACGATACATCCAGATACGGCAGTCCTTCAGCCACTCTGCGCCAGCCTTCTTCTCCTCGTCGATGGCTGCGAGAACAGCGTCGGTGCACTTCTTGTGGGTGCCGTGTGGGTCAGCCAGGTCACCAGCTACATAAATCTGATGAGGCTTCACCTCCTGCAACAAAGCTCTAACAATCTCAACATCCTTCTCTGTCATCGGCAACTTCTCAATCTTACCGCTCTCATAGAATGGCAAGTCGAGGAAGTGAACACGGTTCAGAGGAATCTGGTTGAAGGTACATGCTGTGCGGGCCTCGCCACGACGAATCAAGCCCTTGATGGTCAAGATGTCGCGGGTATCGAAGTCACCCTCCTTCTTGTTGGCGAAGAATTCCTTGATCTCCTTATACTTCTTAGAGATAACGCTGTCCTTAGAGTCAGCGAAGATCTGGTTGAAGCCGTTGATGAAGTGCATGAATCTTGTTACCTCCTCGTCGCCTACAGCGATGTTGCCCGATGTCTCGTAAGCCACGTGAACCTCGTGCTGCTGCTGAACCAGGCGTCGGATGGTGCCACCCATAGAGATAACGTCATCGTCTGGGTGAGGAGAGAAGACAATCACCTTCTTAGGGAATGGCTTCGCACGCTCAGGGCGATAAGTATCGTCAGCGTTAGGCTTGCCGCCAGGCCATCCAGTGATGGTGTGCTGCAAGTCGTTGAAAATCTTGATGTTGGCATTGTATGCAGAGCCGTAGAGAGCCAGGAGTTCGCTCAAGCCGTTCTCGTTGTAATCCTTGTTGGTCAACTTCAGGATAGGCTTGTGCAGTTTCTGGCAGAGCCATACCAGTGCCGAACGCACCTGCTTGTCGGTCCACTCGCAGTTGGTAACGAGCCATGGATGCTTGATGCGGGTGAGGTTGGAAGCTGCGCTCAGGTCGAGGATGACGTGTGCATTAGGATGTGTCTGGAGGAAGCTTGCTGGCAATGTGTCAGTGATGTTTCCTTCCACTACCTTCTGCATGATGTCAGCCTTTTCGTCGCCCCAAGCTGTGAGATATACTTTCTTGGCAGAGAGCAGGGTAGCGATACCCATGGTGAGCGAGCAAGGAGGAATCTGCTCCTTGGTGCCGAAACTGTTCTCCATCTCCTCGCGGGATGTGTTGCCGATGAGGATGAGGCGGGTTATCGACTGGATGCCGGAACCTGGTTCGTTGGCTGCGATGTTACCCATTCTTCCGATGCCCAGCAGAGCCACGTCGAGACCACCGAAGGTCTTGATGCGCTGCTCGTAGAGGCGGCATGTATCCTGCACTGCGTCTTGAGCCACGCTGCCGTCGAGCGTGAAGATATTCTGTGGGTCGATGTCAATATGGTCGAGGAAGCGCTCCTTCAGCTGGTTGATGCTCTTCAGCGAGCTTTCCTTGGCAATAGGATAGTACTCGTAGGCGTTGAAAGCAACCACGTTTCTGAAACTGAGCTGCTTAGCCTCGCATCTTTTCTGCAATTCTTTGTAGATAGGTGTGAGCGAAAGACCTGTGCCCAATGCCATTACATAATACTTACCCTCATGCTGGGCTGCCTTGATTTCCTTCTCTATCTGGTCAGCTACATGAGCTGCACCCTCCATGGAAGAGGCGAAGATGTCGGTGTGAATTTTCTCCATTCTGGAGATTTCTGAATACTCAACGGTAGTCTTTGGCTTGTAGTAAGCCAAAGGCACCTTGTTGAGTACAATCTGTGAACTTAGATTGAGTCTCATTATTCTGGTTTTTAAAGGTTGTAGGGATGTTCCTTATAATTTTGTAATTCTGTTTTTTTAAAGGTTGTCCCTATAAAATGTTATCATTTACAAGTTGTCCTTCTCGATGTCCTTGAAGTACTTGTAGGTGCTAACCTTCAACTCGTCGGTAGCGCTCTCATCGCAAACGATGATGCCGTGCTGGTGAGTCTGAAGCGCACTGATAGTCCAAGCCTGTGTAACAGGACCCTCGATAGCTGCCTGGAGTGCACGAGCCTTGTTGTGGCCGTTGCAGAGAATCATTACCTCTCTGGCTGCCATCACGGTACCTACACCCACTGTGAGAGCAGTAGCAGGCACAGCGTTCATGTCGCCGCCGAAGAAGCGTGAGTTGGCGATGCGGGTATCTGTGGTCAGAGTCTTTACTCGTGTACGTGATGTGAGAGAAGAGAAAGGCTCGTTGAAAGCGATGTGGCCGTCAGGACCGATACCGCCGATGAAGAGGTCGATGCCGCCTGCTTCCTCGATCATCTGCTCATAGTGAGCGCACTCTGCCTCGAGGTCCTCTGCGTTTCCGTTGAGGATGTGGATGTTCTCCTTAGGGCAGTCGATGTGGTCGAAGAGGTTGTGAGCCATGAAAGAATGGTAGCTCTCTGGGTGAGACTCTGGCAAGCCTACATACTCGTCCATGTTGAAGGTGAGTACATGCTTGAATGAAATCTCGCCAGCCTTTACAGCCTTAACGATTTCTGCATACATGCCTACTGGTGATGAACCTGTTGGCAAACCCAAAACGAATGGTTTTTCTGCTGTTGGTTGGAAGGCTTTGATGGTCTCCACAACGTGACGAGCTGCCCAGCGGGCCAACTCCTCGTAATTCTTTTCGATGATTACACGCATAGTTGTTTATGTTTTTATTAATAAATAGTTGAAAAGTTTATATTCTATTTCTTTTTCTTTACTGAAAATCTTTTTCTTTTCTGAAAAACAGATTCTTTTCTGAAAATCAGCTTCCCTGTAGCATCCTGCTTCTAGCCATGAGGCAGGCGCCTATCAGCCCAGCCTGACCTTTCAGCTGTGATGTCACAATCTGTGAGTCTTCGCTCACCAGATTCAGGGAGTACTTCTTGATACCCATGCAGATAGATTGGGTGAGATAGTCTCCGGTCACCGAGAGGTCTCCACCGATGACGAGCATCTTAGGGTTGAAGATATTGATGATTCCTGCAAGATTGGTTCCCAGTTCCACAGCCATTTTCTGCAAGGCTTCGATGCTGAGCACGTCTTCTTTCCCGATGGCGTCGAGAATGTCCTGCAGGGTGAGCGGCTGGTGCTGCTTCATCACTTTTTCGGTGAGTACCGATGTTTCTCCGTTCTTGAGCAGCTGGTTCATCTTTCTCAGCAGGGCTGAACCGGAAGCTTCGGTTTCCATGCATCCAGTTTTTCCGCAATGGCAGATGATACCGTTATTATAGATGTGCATGTGTCCGATTTCTCCCGAGAAGCCCGATTCTCCCAGATAGAGTCTGCCGTCGATGATGATGCCGATGCCGATACCCCAGCTGATATTGACAAAGATAACGTTCTTCACGCCCTTGCTCACGCCTCTGAGACTTTCGCCGTAGGTCATGCATCGGGTGTCATTGTCGATGCTGACGGATAATCCCAGTTTTTCCGACAGGATTTCTGCCAGTGGCTTCTGCACGCAGGTGAAGTAATTATAGGCGCAGCCTGTGTTAGGATTCACACGTCCGCCGATGCTCAGGCAGGTATTCTTAATCTGTTCCTTGGTGATGCCCGATTTTTCGATAAACTCGTTGGTGAAACTGATGAATTGCTCGAAGCATTCCATGCTGTCCTCGTAGATGAAGTCTATCTTCTGTGGTTCCGTCACCATGTTGCCGCAAAAGTCGCAGATGCCGAAGGTTAGATTGTCCTTTCCCGTGTCGATTCCCAGGAAGTAGCCCGAAGTAGCAATCAGGTCGTATATCTTGGGTGCTCTTTTCGAATAGTTGTCTTTCTTTCCTGTTACCTGTACCAGGCCGATGTCAATCAGCTCGTTTAGAGTCTTTGTGGTGTATGGCACGCTAACGCCTAGGCTTTTTGAGAGTTCGGCTATGGTCTGCCCGCCATATTCTATAAACTGGTTTAGGATAGCAGTCATAGAGGCCGACCATTTTGTTTGGTTGATGATGTTCTTTAACATAAGCGTTGCCTTAATGAATGATTTAACGGTGCAAAGTTAAATAAATAAATCCATTTTATTAATATTTACTAGTTAATTAATCTAAATATTTTAAAGAAAGTGCCAATTTAAACATTTTTTGCTCTGATTTCCCCCGAATGTACCCTGAAAAGCGATAGCTGGGATACCCTTAGCCCCAAAAGCGGCTTTCTTTGTGCTATAAATGATGCATCGAGGTGCTCTATATAATATATAATAAGGTATAAGGGGTGAAACTGTCATAATAAATAAACTAATTTATTTAATTATAATAATAAAAATAGTTTCTTTAAAATTTGGTTGATATTAAAAATAGTCGTATATTTGCAGCAGAATTTCTAACTAACAATAATTATATAGCAAACTAACAATAACAACAACAATGAGAAATAGAAAGTTTTACCCTTGGTTGGTTGTTGCGCTCCTGTGGGTGGTTGCACTTCTCAACTATATGGATCGCCAGATGCTTTCAACCATGCAGGCAGAAATGAAGGTTGACATCGTGGAATTGCAGCAGGCTGAGGCCTTCGGAGCTTTGATGGCTGTCTTCCTTTGGGTGTATGGAATCGTGAGCCCGTTCGCTGGTATCGTGGCTGATAGAATCAGCCGAAAGAAATTGGTGGTGGGCAGTCTCTTCGTCTGGTCGCTGGTTACTTACCTCATGGGGTATGCTTCCAGTTTCAACCAGCTCTACATGCTCAGAGCTTTGATGGGTATCAGTGAGGCACTCTACATCCCTTCTGCTCTCTCGCTCATTGCCGATTGGCATGAAGGCAAATCCCGCTCTCTCGCCATCGGTGTCCACATGACCGGTTTGTATGTGGGTCAGGCCATCGGCGGATTCGGTGCCACAGTGGCTGCAGCCTTCTCTTGGCATACCACATTCCATTGGTTCGGTATCCTCGGAATCGCTTATTCCGTAGTATTGCTCCTCCTCTTGCATGATAAGGAAAAGGAGACCGTGAGTGTGGCGGCGCAGCAGGTGAAACCTGCGAAGGGCGGACTCTTCCAAGGCTTGTCGGTAGTGCTTTCTACCTGGGCTTTCTGGGTTATCCTTTTCTATTTTGCAGTACCTTCTCTCCCGGGTTGGGCAACCAAGAACTGGCTCCCTACCTTGTTTGCTGAGAATTTGGGCATCCCAATGTCGCAGGCGGGTCCGATGTCAACCATCACCATCGCCGTATCTTCATTGATTGGTGTACTCTTCGGAGGTGCACTTTCTGACAAGTGGGTACAGAAGAACATCCGTGGCCGTGTCTATACCAGTGCCATCGGTTTGGGTATGACCATTCCTGCGCTCTTCCTCCTCGGCTTCGGTCATAGTCTGGTAGCCATCGTAGGTGCAGGCTTGCTCTTCGGTATCGGTTACGGTATGTTTGATGCCAACAATATGCCAATCCTCTGCCAGATTATCTCGGCAAAGTACAGAGCCACCGCATACGGTATTATGAACATGGTGGGCGTATTTGCCGGAGCCATGGTTACACAGGTGATGGGTAAGTGCTCTGATGGCGGCAACCTGGGCTTTGCCTTCGCCGTACTCGGCATCGTGGTGATAGCAGCACTGACTCTCCAGTTGGTCTGCCTGAAGCCAAAGACAGATAATCTGGAATAAGATAAAGACAGATTTTCTTAAATAAGATAATCTGGAATAAGATAAAGAATTAAGAATCATATAATTAACGTAAAAAATATTTTGATTATGGAAAAAATCATTGGACTCATTGATGCACCGTTTACTCCTTTTTATGCTAACGGTGATGTGAACTTGGAACCTATCGAGGCTTATGCCAAGATGCTTCAGAAGAACGGTCTGAAGGGTGTGTTTATCAATGGTTCATCAGGCGAGGGCTATATGTTGACCACCGAGGAGAGAATGCTCCTTGCTGAGAGATGGGTAGCCGTAGCTCCAAAGGACTTCAAGATTATCGTTCATGTAGGCAGCTGCTGCCTCCGTGAGAGCCGTCGCTTGGCTGAGCACGCACAGAAGTTGGGTGTTTGGGGCATCGGTTCAATGGCGCCTCCATTCCCACATATCGGCCGCATCGAGGAACTGGTGAAGTATTGCGAGGAGATTGCTTCTGCAGCTCCAGAGCTTCCTTTCTACTACTATCATATTCCTGCATTCAACGGCGCTTACCTGCCAATGCTCGACTTGCTGAAGGCTGTGGATGGACGCATTCCTAACTTCGCCGGTATCAAATATACCTTCGAGAGCCTCTACGAGTACAACCAGTGCCGTCTCTACAAGAATGGCAAGTACGATATGCTCCATGGTCAGGATGAGACCATTCTCCCTAGCCTGGCTCAGGGCGGTGCCCAGGGTGGTATCGGCGGTACAACCAACTACAACGGTAAGGAGTTGGTAGGCATCATCGAGGCTTGGAAGAACGGCGATATCGAGACAGCCCGTGAGAAGCAGAACTTCGCTCAGGAGGTTATCAACGTAATCTGCCACTACCGTGGTAACATCGTTGGTGGTAAGCGTATCATGAAGTTGATGGGCTTCGATCTGGGTCCAAACCGTACTCCATTCCGCAATATGACCGATGAGGAGGAGCAGGCAATGAAGAAAGAGTTGGAAGCTATCAACTTCTTCGAGCGTTGCAATCAGTTTTAAGTAAAATCCACTAGAACCAGTAGGAATGAACATAAAAGAATATATTAAACAGTGGGCTGAATCTTATAAGACTGATCTGACAGAGAACATCATGCCATTCTGGATGGAGCATGGATGGGATAAGGTAAACGGTGGTGTTTACACTTGTCTTGATAGAGATGGAAGTCTGATCGATTCCACCAAGTCTGTGTGGTTTCAGGGTCGATTCGCCTTTATATGCGCCTATGCATATAATAATGTAGAGAAGAATCCGATGTGGCTGGAGGCTGCGAAGAGTACGCTCGACTTCATCGAGGAGCATTGCTTCGACGAGAATGGAAGAATGTACTTCTCTGTAACTGCAGAAGGCAAGCCATTGCGCATGCGTCGCTATGTATTCTCTGAGACTTTCGCAGCTATTGCGATGTCGGAGTATGCTTTGGCTACCGGCGAGCAGAAATATGCAGAACGTGCCCTGCAGATTTTCAAGGACACCCAGCGCTTCCTCACCACTCCAGGCATTCTGGCTCCTAAGTTCGAGGAATCAGTGAAGTTGCAGAGCCATAGCATCATCATGATTCTCATCAACGTAGCTTCCTGCATCCGCAAGGTTATCAATGATCCTAAGCTCACCGAGCAGATTGATGAGTCGATTGCCAAGTTGAAGAAGTACTTCATCCACCCAGAGTTCAAGTGTCTTCTGGAGACCGTAGGAATGAACGGTGAGTTTGAGGATACCTGTATGGGACGCACCATCAACCCTGGTCATTGCATCGAAACCTCCTGGTTTATCATGGAAGAGGCTAAGCAGAGAGGTTGGGACAAGGAGATAACTGATATGGCGCTGCAGATCTTCGACTGGTCTTGGGACTGGGGATGGGACAAGCAGTATGGCGGCATCATCAACTTCAGAGACTGCAGGAATCTTCCTGTACAGGATTATTCACAGGATATGAAGTTCTGGTGGCCACAGACCGAAACCATCATCGCTTCTCTCTATGCTTACCTTGCAACAGGTGATGAAGAGTATATCTACAAGCATCAGCGCATCAGCGAGTGGACCTATGCTCACTTCCCAGATACAGAGTTCGGCGAGTGGTATGGTTATCTTCACAGAGACGGAACCGTGGCACAGCCTGCCAAGGGTAATCTCTTCAAAGGTCCGTTCCACATTCCTAGAATGATGATCAAGGCATATTCGTTGTGCCAGGAAATTTTGAACAAAGAATAAAAATATGAACAAGAACTTAGATTTGTGTATATCGAATCTGGGCACCGTAAGAAACAATCAGTATCAGATAGCGATCCTGCCATGGGGAGCAACAGAGCCTCATAACCTGCATCTGCCATATCTTACTGATTGTATCTTATCACGTAGCATCGCAGTGGATGCTGCCGTACAGCTTGCTGCCGACAAAGGCGTGAATTGCATGGTACTTCCTCCTGTGGCTATGGGTGCCCAGAATCCCGGACAGCGTGATGTGGCTTTCTGTATCCATTACCGATATGAGACTCAGAAGGCAATTCTGCAGGATATCGTAGAAGCGTTGCAGCATCAGGGAATCAAGAAACTCCTCATCGTGAATGGTCATGGAGGAAACACCTTCAAGAACATGATTCGTGATCTGGCTGTGGATTTTCCTGATTTCATCATTGCTTCCAGTGAGTGGTTCAAGATGAGCAATCCAAAAGATTTCTTCGAACAGCCAGGTGATCATGCTGATGAAGTGGAGACTTCTGTGATGATGCATTATCATCCTGAGTTGGTGAACTTGAAAGAAGCTGGCGAAGGTGCAGCCAGGGGATTCAGAATTCCTGCATTGAATAGCGGAAAGGTCTGGATTCCTCGCAACTGGTCGATGGTATCAACGGATACCGGTATCGGAAATCCAGCTTTGGCTACAGCCGAAAAGGGCAAGATGTTTGCTGAAGCCGTTGTTCGTGAATATGTTGAATTCCTCTATCAGTTCTCTCAGGCAGATACCGTATCTGATTTGTATTAAATATAAGTAATTGAAAATCTGAATAGTAAAAATATGATTTTTTCAGCAAATATAAGCAAGGCATTGTGTCTTGCTACCATGGGTATTTCCCTGATGATGCCTGCACAGGTTGCTGCTGCAACCCCTGCTATGGCTGTTGAGACACAGGCTGTGAACGCTCAGGGCGGCATCACTGTCTTCTCTAACAAGGATGCACAGTATCGCATTCCTGCCATCGTGGAGTGTAAGTCGGGTAAGTTGATTGCGTTTACCGATCATCGTTATCATAATAAGGATATTGGTGGCGGCCGTCATCTCGACATCGTGATGAAGACCAGCACGGACAAGGGCGCTACCTGGAGCTCTCCAGAGCAGATGGTGGCAAAGGGCGGAAACGGTATTGCTACCAGTTTCGACTGTGCCCATGGCGATGCAGCTGTCGTTGTAGATAAGAAGAGCGGCAGAATCCTCCTGATGTGTGCATCGGGTGGTATCGGCTACTGGGAGTCTAAGCGTGGTCATCTCCTGATGATGGGTAGATACTACAGCGACGACGAAGGTAAGACATGGTATGGTGAGGAAGTGACCAAGCAGATTTACGACCTTATGCCAGAAGTGGAATCTGCCTTCTTTACCAGTGGTAGAATCTGCCAGAGTAAGCAGATTAAGGTAGGCAAGTACTATCGCGTCTATACCGTGTTGTGTACCCGCAGCGGTAACCGCATCATCTATAGCGATGACTTCGGTCAGAACTGGAAGGTATTGGGCAAGAATGTAGCTGAGGCTGCTCCTCACGGAGATGAGGCTAAGGTTGAAGAGTTGCCAGACGGCAATGTGTTGCTCAGCAGTCGTGCGATGGGTGGACGCCACATCAACATCTATACTTATGAGGATAAGAAGACAGCCACAGGTTCTTGGGGCAAGGTAATAGCTTCTGATGCCAAGAATATGGGTGTTGCTGCTCACAAGAACTCTTGCAATGGCGAGGTTCTCATCGTAGATGCCAAGAAGAATGGCAAGAAGACTAAACTGTTGCTGCAGAGTGTTCCGGTAGGTCCTGGCCGTAACAACGTAGGTATCTACTACAAGGCATTGGAGACTCCGGCTGATTATGCAACTCCAGAGGCTATCGCCAAGAACTGGGAAGGCTGCTATCAGTTGAGCAACACAACATCGGCTTACTCAACCATGGTTCAGGGCAAGAATGGAAGCATCTACTTCCTTCTGGAGGAGAATGCATTCAGAAATCCTAAAACCCAGACGGATGATTATTACGACATTCGATTCTATAACCTGAGCATTGAGCAAATAACGAATAACAGATATAAATAATATTAACTAATTATCAACTTACAAACATGAACTCAGATTTGAAACAATTAGTCATGGCAGTATCTTTGGGATGCATGGGCGCTTCGCCAGCATTCGCAGGTACTAGTAGCTTGGCAGTGAGTGCCACGCAGCAGACCTCTACCTGTACAGGTGTGGTAGTTGATGACCTTGGAGAGACCGTGATCGGTGCTTCCGTACTCGTGAAGGGTACTTCCAATGGTACTGTTACCGACTTGGACGGTAAATTCTCTTTGAGCAACGTGAAGAAGGGCGACATCATCGTGATTTCCTACATCGGCTTCGATTCACAGGAAATCAAGTTCGAGGGTCAGCCTATCAGCGTAACCATGAGCGAAAATAAGCAGGTTCTTGCCGAGGTAGTGGTAACAGGTTATGGCGGTCAGCAGAAGCGTGCCACCTTGACCACTGCTATCTCTAAGATGGATAACAAGGTATTGGAGAAGGCTGCTGTCAGCAACGTGGGTAATGCGTTGCAGGGTACAGTGACTGGTCTCCGCGTAATCAGCGAGTCTGGTCAGCCAGGTGCAAGCCCTAACATCACTCTCCGTGGTGGTGCTTCTATCACGGGTGGCCATAATGGTGCCCTCATCGTTGTGGATGGTATCATCCGTGAGAGCTTGAGCGATATCAACCCTTCAGACATCGAGTCAATCCAGGTGTTGAAGGATGCCGCTTCTACCGCTATCTACGGTGCCCGTGCCAACGGTGGTGTAATTTTGGTTCAGACCAAGAACGGTCAGGCTGGCAAGACCACAGTTAACTACAAGGCTAAGCTCGGTATGAACTTCTCCCGTCAGGGTTACGATTTCCTCAATGCACATGATTACATCTACTACAACCGTTTGGGTTACAAGCGTTATACCAATAATGTTCCAACTGCAGGTGCTGTAGATAACCAGATGGGTTATGGTATCGGTAACAAGTTGTTCGATATCCGTTATCTCAATGATGATACCAAGCATCTCCAGAGCGAGGGCTGGCAGGTAATGGACGACCCATACTACGAGGGCAAGCAGATTCTCTATAAGGACTATAGCGGTCAGATGGAAGATGCAACCTTCCACGATGTAGCCATCACGCAGGATCACTACCTGAGCCTTTCTGGCGGTAACGACAAGGGTACCTTCTCTGCAAGTCTCGGCTACTACAACGAGGATGGTGCTGTCAAGGGTACAGGTTACAAGCGCTTCAATGGTGCCTTCAACGGTTCTTACTGGGTACTTCCTTTCCTGAATGTAAAGGCAGGTACTACCTACAGCTGGGCTAAGCAGCCTTCTCTGTGGATCGGTGCATACGAGTTCTTCTATCGTTCCCGTTCACAGCGTCCTACCTGGAATCCATATCTGGAGGATGGCACTCCTGCTTCTGGTTGGGGTACAGGTGACGGTAACCCAGAGTACTACCGTTCTCGCCTCACAAGCACAGACGGTACACGCAAGCAGACCTACAACCTGGGCTTCGATTTGAACATCATCCCTAAGAAGTTGGTATTCACAGCAAACTCTTCTCTGTATCACTACGATTACCAGTACGAGAGCTTTAACAAGTCATACCAGCAGCAGAACCAGGATTCTCCTAACCAGACCCGTGGTGCTAAGGCCGAGATCACACGCTTCACTCAGATTCAGTTGAGCGGTACCTTGAACTATCACGATACCTTCTTCGAGAATCACAATGTGGATGCCATGATTGGTGGTGAGTACTTCGACTATCAGTACTTTAAGTTTAATGCAAGTACAGAGAACTCTCCATTCGATACCATCCATACCCTGAACGTAGGTGCTAACCGCACGGATACAAGCAGCAGCAAGACCGGTTACCGTATCGAGTCTCTCTTCGGTCGTGTGAACTACGACTTCAAGCAGAAGTATCTCTTCTCTTTCACCTATCGTTACGACGGTATCTCTAAGTTGAAGGACAACCGCTGGGGTTTCTTCCCAGGTGTATCTGCAGGTTGGAACATCATGGAGGAGGATTTCTGGAAGAACTCTAAGATTTCCAGCGTCATCAGCAACTTGAAGCCACGTGTAAGTTATGGTATCAACGGTAACGTAAACGGTATCGGTAACTTCGATATCTATGGTCTTTACGAGAAGTATGGCAACTATGGCGGTCAGACTGGTTACTATAACTCAACCCTTACCAACACAGCGTTGAAGTGGGAGCAGAGTAAGTCGTTCGAGGCAGGTCTCGATATCGGTTTCTTCAACAACCGTCTGGGCTTCATCCTCGACTACTATAACCGTACAACCAATAACTTGCTCACCGATATCAGTTTGCCAGGTTACACCGGTTTCTCTAGCATGAAGACCAACCTGGGTAAGCTCCGCAACTCTGGTTTCGAGATGGAGGTACGTGCCAACATCATCAACAGCAAGGACTTCAAGTGGGATGTTACAGCCAACCTCACTTCTGTAGCCAACAAGGTATTGCAGTTGCCAAGCAGCGACAAGCCAAACAACCAGATTGGTGGTTACGAGGTAGCAGCAGGCAAGGTAGATGCCAACGGCAAGACCCCAACCAAGTGGATTGGTGGATACCGTGAAGGTGGCAAGTTGGGCGACCTGGTAGGTTACCAGCAGCAGCATATCTTCAGAGATTGGGACGATGTAAAGGCAAATGCCAACGAGCGTGTTGACGACATCGCACATCTTTATGGTCCAGGTTTGGCTGACCAGATCAACCCAGCAACCGGTAAGACTTATAAGGAGTCTAATGGCTGGAAGCCTATCGAGCCAGGAGATGTATGCTGGGAAGACGTGAATGGCGACGGCCATATCAGTCAGCTCGACCGCGTGGTAGTAGGTAATATCTTCCCTAATGTGACTGGTGGTTTCACCACAACATTCGGTTACAAGAACGTATCTCTCTACGCACGTTTCGACTACTCTTTGGGTCACACCATCTACAACGACCTCAAGGCTCGTTCTTTGGGACAGTATCAGGGTTCGTTCAACCTCATCGACAAGGTGAAGGATACATGGTCTGAGACCAACCGCGATGCAGACCTTCCAGTCTTCACATACGCTGACCAGTTGAACAAGATGAATATCACCCGCGAGAACAACGGTTACACAGAAGTCAACGGTAACAGCTCCCGTTTCTACGAGAAGGGCGACTACCTGGCACTGCGCGAGATTACTCTCAACTGGAACTTGCCAAAGACATGGATCAGCAGAGTAGGCATGCAGAATGCTTCCCTCTATGTAACAGGTCAGAACCTGTTCTACATCACTGGTTATGATGGAGCTTCTCCAGAGCCAGCAGCGTATAATGGTTATGGTGCAGGTATTGACAACGGTCGTTACCCAACACCACGCACATTACTCTTCGGTTTATCTGTAACATTCTAAAATTTGACTAAAATGAAAAAGTTTTTGAAATATTTTGCAGCAGGCTGCATGGTCTTCTCAATGACTAGCTGTCTTGATGTAGAACCACAAAGTGAGATTACTGATGCTGGCTACTGGAAGGAAGAAGGCCAGTTCAGTTCAGCCAACACCGGTCTCCAGGCGATGTTCCGCGACCAATCTTTCAACCTTTACCTTTGGGGTGAGATGCGTACCAACCTCTATGGTGGCAACCCATTCTCGGGTGAGGCAACTCGTGGATACGAGTTCATGTGGAACAATCTCTTGAGCCAGTCAAGTCCTGCCATCAGCAACTATGGCGGCTGCTATTCAATCATCAATCAGCTTAACCTGATGATTGCCAAGACTGAGAATACCGACCTCATCAAGGAGGCTGCCAAGAACAACTATCTGGGTTCTGCATACGGTATGCGTGCCTTCATATACTTCCAGCTGTTGAGAACCTATGGTGACGTCATCGTAGTAACTGACTATACCAAGGGTAGCGACATCAGCATCGGTAACATGGGCAAGGCTGCTTCTCCTGCTACTGAGGTAATGGCTCAGATCAAGAAGGATATCGAGGCTTCTGAGAAGGCTTACGGCGACAACTACAAGTTTGCCAGTGGCAGAAACTACTGGTCTCTGGCTGCTACCAAGATGCTCAAGGGTGAGGCTTATCTCTGGAGCGGTAAGCAGATGGGCGGCGGCAACGCTGATTTCCAGACAGCCAAGGCTGCTTATGAGGACGTGAAGAAGGCTGATGTAGCTTTGCAGAACGACTTTACCAAGGTATTTGCCTTTAACAACAAGAAGAACAAGGAGATTATCTACGCTGTTTATAATGGCAAGGATGAAAAGACTTTGTGGAATGATAGATTCCGCTTGACTTTGGTGATGGGTTCTATGTTCTTCAAGAACTACTACGAGGCTGATGGTACTTCTCTGGCTGAGTCTGCCATGGGCAATATGGACGGTGTAATGTCTGTATCTCTCAACAAGGACATGTGGAAGGAACTCTATCGTGATGGCGATACCCGTAAGGCTGGTAGCTTGAAGGATATCTATGCCAAGAACGAGGATGGCTCTCTCAAATATGTGGGCAACATCCAGTATAAGTTCCAGGGAACCCTGCCACAGGGTTACAACCTGCGCCAGTGGCTCGATGATTATCCTATCTATCGTTACGCAGACTGTCTCTTGGGCTTGGCTGAGGCTAAGGCTTTGCTGGGCGAGGATCCTGCTGCCGAGATCAACGAGGTAAGAAAGCGTGCTTACGGCGAGGAGTACTTCAATGCTCACCAGGCTGAGGTGGCTTATCCTAATGATACAGACGCTTCATTCTATGCCAACAACTCTTTCGTAGGCAGCGATGCCAATGTCATCGAGGCTGTATTGAAGGAAAGATGCCGCGAGTTCCTCTTCGAGGGCAAGCGCTGGCATGACCTCCGACTGATGGGTGCTGAGTATGTTACCAAATATACTTCTGCTCATGCCGACAGACTGTTGTGGCCTATCGATGAGAACACCCTCGGCTTGAACGGTCTGTTGCACCAGACTCCTGGTTACGACAAATAAGGAGCCTATTGTGGAAATTGATTTCGCCGATGAGGCAAATCGTTTTGTTTGATTATAAAAGAGAAGAGAGGGAATTCTGTTCCCTCTCTTCTTCATAAACTCTCTTTCTAAATCAACTTTGTGAATAACAATAATTCATCAGAATCAACCTAAATAAAAAATATGAATCGACTCTTACTTTTTGTGTTTTCTATATTTTGGTGCATGGCTGGCATCTCTGCCAATCATCCATCTTCCTTGTTGCCTCTGCCTCAGAAGTATCAGTTCAACGGCAAGAAATCCTGCGGCGAGTTGACGGTGGAGGAAAAATATGTGAGCCAGATTGAAGGAGCCAAGTTCCAGGAAGAGGCTTATCATCTATCGATTACCAGGAAAGGCATCCTTCTGGAAGCTACCACCCCGAAGGGTATGTATTGGGGACGACAGACCCTGGAACAACTAAAATACACTAAAAATAAAAAGACTTGGGTGCCACAGTGTGACATCACCGACTGGCCTGCCTTCCGCATCCGTGGCTTCATGCACGATGTGGGCAGAAGCTATATTCCTGTAGAGGAACTGAAGCGTGAAATCAGTCTGCTGAGCAGATACAAGATCAATGTTTTCCACTGGCATCTCACAGAAAACCAGGCTTGGCGACTGGAAAGTAAGTGCTATCCGCAGCTTAATGCCCCAGAGAACATGGAGCGCGAGAAGGGAAAGTATTATACATTAGAAGAAGCTCGCCAGCTGGTGGAATTCTGCAGGCAGCACCAGGTGCTCCTGATTCCGGAAATCGATATGCCGGGACACAGTGCTGCCTTTGAGCGTACTTTCAAGACCGATATGCAGAGCGAGAAGGGTACGCAGATTCTGAAAGATATCATCGATGAGGTATGCGCTACGTTTGATGTACCTTATCTCCATATAGGAACCGACGAGGTTCAGTTCACCAATCCGGATTTCGTTCCGATGATGGTGAAATACATCCGCGACAAGGGCAAGAAGGTTATCTCCTATAACCCTGGGTGGAACTATAAACCGGGCGAAATCGACATGACTCAGCTCTGGAGCTATCGTGGCAAGGCACAGAAGGGCATCCCTGCCATCGACTGCCGCTACCACTACGCCAACCATTTCGATACCTACGCCGACCTGGTGGCGATGTTCAACAGCCGCATCTATAACCAGCCTGAGGGCAGCGATGATCTGGCTGGCTGCATCGTAGCCTTCTGGAACGACCGCTTCATAGACAATACCCCACAGCTGTTGGCAGAAAACAACTTTTATCCTTACATGCTCACCCTGGCAGAACGTGCCTGGCGTGGAGGCGGCAACTGCTATTTTGATGGCAAGGGCACCCTGCTGTGGGAAGACGAGCCGGAGCAGTTGGCTGCGTTCAAGGAGTTTGAAGACCGCCTGCTGTGGCAGAAGAAGACCTGGTTGAAAGAGGTTCCCTTCCCATACGTTTGCCAGACCCAGAGCGAGTGGCAGATTACCGATGCCTTCCCTAACGGAGGTGATTTGAACAAGGTGTTCCCACCTGAGCAGCAGGAAGATTCCGTCTATCAGTATGAGGGCAAGACTTACAAGACCCGCAAGATCATCGGCAACGGCATCTATCTGCGCCATGTATGGGGCACGCTGGTTCCCGGCTTCTACGCCAACCCTCAGGAGAACCACACCGCTTATGCCACCCGCTGGATTTATTCTCCAAAGGAAAGAAAGGCGAAGCTGGCGCTGGAGTTCCAGAACTACAGCCGTTCGGAAAGCGACCTGGCACCCCGTCAGGGCACCTGGGATTACAAGTGCAGCCGTGCCTGGATCAACGGCAAGGAGATCATGCCTCCTGTTTGGGAGAACACGAACACCGAGCGCTCTAACGAGATTACGCTGAAGAATGAGAATTACATGTCTCGTCCGGCGATAGACATCACCCTGAAGAAGGGTTGGAACAAGCTGATGCTGAAGCTTCCGGTGGGCAAGTTCTCCTCTAAGGAGACCCGCCTCGTAAAGTGGATGTTCACGGCTGCTATCCTCGACGAGTAATATCGAATTAGAAGGTTATAATTGGTTATATATAGTTTATATAGGTTATGTTGTATGATAAATTAATGAATCCAAAGGGAGCATTGACGGCCTTGGTGCTGTCGATGCTCCTCACGGGCTCCCTCTCTGTTGGGGCTGCCCGAAAGAAAACTGTGCAGAAAATCAAGGTGGCTTGCGTGGGCAACAGTATCACCTATGGCACGGGAATCGAGGATAGAGAGCATTTCTCCTATCCCGTACAACTGCAGAAAATGCTGGGCGACAAATATCTGGTAGGCAACTTCGGAAAACCGGGTGCCACCCTGCTGAACCACGGCCACCGTCCGTATATGAAGCAGGAAGAGTATAAGCAGGCGATGGCCTTCAAGGGCGACATCGCCGTCATCCACCTGGGCATCAACGATACCGACCCGAGAAACTGGCCTAACTATCGAGACGAATTTGTAAAGGATTATCTGTCGCTGATGGACTCTCTGCGTTCTGCCAATCCCAAGGTACGCTTTATCCTGGCTTGCATGACGCCGATAGCCCACCGCCATCCCCGATTCATTTCGGGCACCAAGCAGTGGCACGATGAGATACAGGAAGCCATCAAGGTGGTGGCTCGGGTGAGTGGGGCCGAACTCATTGATTTCCATGCGCCGCTCTATCCTTATCCTAACCTGTTGCCGGATGCCATCCATCCCAACCCGGAAGGGGCAGGCATCCTGGCAAAGACCGTTTATGGCGGCATTACCGGAAATTATGGCGGACTCCAAATGTCCTCTCTCTATACAGACCACATGGTGCTGCAGCGAAATCTGTCGCTGGATATCCATGGCATCGCCAATACGGGCGACCAGGTAACGGTGAGCATTGCCGGACAGAAGGCTTCTGCCATCGCCAACAACCGGGGCGAATGGAGCGTAGTGCTGCAGCCGCTGCCTGTGGGCACCGACTATACGCTCACCATCCAGGCGGGCAAACAGAAGAAGGAGTACCACCATGTGGCAGTGGGCGAGGTGTGGCTGTGCTCAGGCCAGTCGAACATGGCATTCCGGCTGAACCAGGCTTCCACCGGCAAGCGTGACATCGCCCAAGCGAACGATCCCGACCTGCGCCTCTTCGACATGAAGGGCCGCTGGGAAACCTACGATGTGGCATGGCCGGCATCCTGTCTGGATTCGCTGAACCATCTGCAGTATTACAGAAATACCACCTGGAAGGGGGCTACCCCGGAGACGGCAGCCCAGTTCTCAGCCGTGGCTTATTACTACGGCAAGATGCTGCGCGACAGCCTGAAGGTGCCAGTGGGCTTGATATGCAATGCCATCGGCGGTGCACCTACCGAGGCTTGGGTAGATAGAAACACCCTGGAAACCCGATTCCCTGCCATCCTGCGCAACTGGCTGCAGAACGACTTTATCCAGGATTGGGTGCGTGGCAGAGCAGCCAGGAACCTCACCAACGATGCCACCCATCTGGGCCGTCATCCTTATGAGCCATGCTATCTCTACGAGAGTGGCATCCTGCCTCTGCAGCAGTATCCTATCAAGGGTGTCATCTGGTATCAGGGCGAATCGAATGCGCATAATATGGATGCCCACAGTCAGCTCTTCCGCCTGTTGGTAGACAGTTGGCGAACCAACTGGAAGAATCCGCAGATGCCGTTCTATTTCGTGCAGCTGTCTAGTTTGAACCGTCCTTCCTGGACTTGGTTCAGAGATAGTCAGCTCCGATTGATGAAGTCAATTCCAAATACCGGAATGGCGGTATCTTCTGATTATGGTGATTCTCTTGATGTGCATCCAACGAATAAGCAGCCTGTGGGCGAGCGCCTGGGGCGCTGGGCATTGAACCAGACCTATGGTCACGGCGTAACCCCATCAGGCCCTATATATAATAAGGTGGAAAGAGAGGGCGATGCCCTGGTGGTATCCTTCGCCTATGGCGATGGACTCCGCACATCGGATGGCAATTCGCTTCGCTGCTTCGAGATAGCCGGGGAAGAGGGTATGTTCTATCCGGCACAGGCGAAGATAGAGGGCAACCAGGTGAGACTGACATCTCCTGAGGTCAAGCTTCCGAGATTCGTGAGATACGGATGGCAGCCGTTTACCCGAGCCAATCTGGTGAACAGCGATGGGCTTCCGGCTTCAACCTTCCGTGGAGATACAGATTCTATCATTACAATCATAAATAGTTGTTGTACAATGAAATCAGATCCTAAAAAACAGTATTCTAACATCAAAACCATATCCGGCTTCCCTGCAGGGGAGGCTGGGTATGACCTGGGTGTATCAGCCTGCTATGGTGGTTTCATCGGCGACTACATGGTAGTAGCCGGTGGGTGTAATTTCCCTGAGCCTGGAAAGAAGAAGTATTATTCGGGCATTTATGCTGCGAAGGTGGGGGGCAATGCAGACGAAACCCCGGATTGGCAACTGATAGGCCATCTGCCTGAGCCTGCAGCCTATGGCGGCACGGTTACCTCGGGCGACAGTCTGATTCTGGTGGGCGGCTGCAACAATGAGCAGAAGTTGCGCAGCGTGCTGAGCCTCCACCTGGACAGGGAGAGTGGCAAACCGGTATTGAAATCGCTTCCGTCGCTTCCACGTTCGGTAGATAACATGGGCGTCTGCCTCTCTGATACCCGCCTTTTCGTGGTGGGAGGCAATCAGGATGGCAGACCATCGGCTGCCGTTCTGAGCCTGGAAATCGGAAAAGATGCAGCCTGGAAAAACGGGGCAAGTAAGAAAGATGCGGCAAAGAAGCTGGCTTCAGCCTGGAAGCACGAAACAGAGCTGATAGGCGAGCCTAGGGTTCAGCCTGTGTGTGCTGCCTACCGTGGCGAGCTCTATGTATGGGGCGGCTTCTACGAGAACGGCAAGTCGAGTCTGGTAGCCACATCGGGCTTGTGCTATCATCCTGAGAGCAAGAGCTGGACATCGCTTCCTGCGCCACGCAATCCTCAGGGCGATGAACTCACCCTTACGGGAGCCACAGCCATGCTGGCGGTAAGTCCATCGGGCAATCCCGCCATCGTCTGTGCCGGAGGTGTGAACAAGGAAATCTTCTGGGATGCCATCAGCGGAACCTATTCCATGGTGGCGAAGGAGGATTATCTGAAGAAAGATATTTCATGGTATAAGTTTAATGATAATTTGTTAGTTTATAGTTTAAACACTGGGAAATGGGAAACTCCATTCCCTGAAAGTCCGCTGCTTGCTAGAGCGGGAGCCCAAGTAGTTATGCGTGGACATACCTTATATTATATAGGTGGTGAACTGAAGCCTGGGCTTCGTTCGCCTGGTATTGTGAAGGTAGATTTACGTTAATAATACTTTATACTCTTATTGCAAAATGAAAGCTGAAATTACTTATTTGCTTTCATTTTGCATTTTTGTTTTCTTTTTCTTTTATCAAATAGTAAGCAAATGAAAATAGTAAGAACAAAAAGATAGAAATATTGTCTTTATTTAAGCAAAAAGTCGTAACTTTGCACTCGAAATCAAACAAAATGTAATTTTAATAATAGGAGAGATTGACATGAAAAAGATTGAAGCAATCATCCGCAAGACAAAGTTCGAGGATGTAAAGGAAGCATTGCTTGCCGCCGACATCGAGTGGTTCTCTTACTACGACGTAAGAGGCGAGGGCAAGATGCGACAGGCGCGTATCTATCGTGGTGTCATGTATGATACCAGCAGTATTGAGCGCGTGTTGTTGAACATCGTGGTTCGCGACAAGAACGTGGAGAAAACAATTAATGCCATCCAGGAGGCTGCCCGCACAGGCGAGATTGGTGATGGTCGAATCTTTGTAATTCCTGTAGAGGATACCGTGAGAATCCGCACAGGTGAAAGAGGCGACATCGCACTTTATAATGCCGAGCAGGAGAAATAACGATTGCGGTATGGAAGGAGAGAGAGAGTAAGTTTTCAGGTAAAAGAACACTTTAAAGTTTTTATGTTATGAGTGTACAGGATTTAGGAATTTCATTAGATACCGTGTGGATGCTCTTGGCAGCCATGTTGGTCTTTTTCATGCAGCCGGGATTCGCCCTCTGCGAGGCGGGCTTTACCCGTAGTAAAAACACCGCGAACATCTTGTTTAAGAACTTTGTCGATTTCATGGTCGGTTCCGTTCTTTTCTGGTTCGTAGGTTTCGGATTCATGTTTGGTAGCGATGGCGCCGGATTCATCGGCATGCCTAACTGGGGCGATTTGTCTTTCTATACAAATGCCGCCGGTCTTCCTACAGAGGGTTTCCTGATGTTCGAAACCGTGTTCTGCGCTACTAGTGCTACCATCGTTTCAGGTGCTATGGCAGAGCGTACCAAGTTCTCCATGTATTGCATCTATTCATTCTTCATCTCATTGATCATCTACCCTGTAGAGGGTCACTGGACATGGGGTGGCGGTTGGCTTTGCAACGGCGAGGCTGGTTCATTCATGATGAGCATCTTCGGTGCAGCCTTCCACGACTTTGCAGGTTCTGCCATCGTTCATAGCGTGGGTGGTGTTCTTGCTTTGGTTGGTGCAATCTGCTTAGGTCCTCGTTTGGGCAAGTATCGCAACGGCAAGAGCATGGCTATCCCTGGTCACAACCTGATGGCTGCAGCCCTGGGTGTATTCATCCTCTGGTTCGGCTGGTTCGGTTTCAACCCAGGTTCTCAGCTTGCTGCTTCTGGCGAGGTTAACCGTGTAGCCATCAGCCACGTATTCCTTACCACCAACCTGGCTGCCGTATGTGGCGGTCTCGGCACCATGTTTACATCATGGATCAAGTATGGTAAGCCTTCATTCTCATTAACCCTGAATGGTATTCTGGCTGGTTTGGTAGCCATCACCGCAGGTTGCGATTTGGTTAGTCCGTTGGGTTCAGCCATCATCGGTCTCTTGGCAGGTATCATCCTGGTATTCTCTATCGAGTTCATTGATACCAAACTTCACATTGATGACCCTGTAGGTGCAAGTTCTGTGCATGGTGTATGCGGTATCTTCGGTACCTTGATGACAGGTCTCTTCGCCCTCGATGGCGGTGCCATCTACGGTGGTGGTTTCGGTTTCTTCGGAGCACAGTGCTTCGGTATCCTCTGCATCGACCTTTGGGCAGCCGTAACAGGTGTTATCCTCTTCTGGGGAATCAAGAAGATTGCCGGCTTGCGAGTTGACAAGCGAATTGAGGAAGAAGGCCTCGATATCTACGAGCATGGTGAGAGTTGCTACAACTAAAATACCTTTCATATATAAAGAATAGAAGCGGGTGGATTGATTTCCACCGCTTCTTATTATAAACCCGAAAATAAGAGAGATTATGAAGAAAATTACAGATATGAAGAAGATGGGTGCCCTGGCACTCGGTTTGATGGCATTTGCTCCTGCTGCCATGGCGCAGGACAAGGTAGAGACATCTATGGGTGCAGACATCGTGAGCCAGTACTACTGGCGTGGTCAGGACTTGGGAGCCGTTTCCCTGCAGCCAACATTGGGCATCGGATACAAAGGCCTCTCGCTCACAGCCTGGGGAAGCGTAGGACTTTCTCAGCCTGAGGATACCAAGGAGTTCGATCTTACCCTGGCATACGAGACTGGTGCCTTCCATATCGGCGTAACCGACTACTGGTTCAATTCTCCAAATGAGAAGTATTTCGCCTATAAGGCACACGAAACATCTCATGTCTTCGAGGCAAACGTAGGTTATGATTTCGGAGCACTTGCCCTCAACTGGTATACCAACTTTGCGGGCAATGATGGTGTCAACAAGGATGGCGACCGTGCCTATTCATCTTATCTTGAGGCTACCGCTCCATTCAAGCTGGGTGGTTGCGACTGGGAGGCGAGCGTGGGTGCCGTGCCATTCGCCACATCATTCTATGGTGATGCCAATGGTTTTGCAGTTACTCATGTTGGTGTGAAAGCCACCAAAGATTTGAAGATTACCGATTCCTTCAGTGTTCCGGTCTTCGCCCAGGTAGCAGCCAACCCAAGCATTGAGAAGGCGTATCTGGTAGTAGGTTTCACCCTGCAGCCATAAGCCGTAGTTCTTTGTCCCACAGATTTCACAGATTTACACAGATACAATAGAAAAGGGTCTATATGCCACGATAATCGGGTGGCAAAAACAGAAAGGTTATTAAATACAGAAAGCCCCCGATGCGTATGGCACCAGGGGCTTTTTTCAACTTACTTCCGTTCTTCTTTCATCTTTCTTCTTTCTTTCCATTACAGGCCGCAGCAGCTCGTAACGCCTAGCGTGGTAGCAATGGCTGTAAGGATAGAGATGGCAATCTGAATCAGAGTTTTCCAGGTTTCTTTCGTCATAAGCAGTCTTTTTTAGTGGTTAATGATGGGTGGTTATTTCTTATTCTACAATTTCTACAACACGATGTGCTCGTTGTCGCCGTTAGAGTCGGATCCGCCACCATCGGTTTTGCCAGAATCAGTGTTGCCGGAATCGGTGTTGCCTGGGTCAGTCTTTCCGTCGTCCGTTCCGCCGGTGGTATTGCCGCCGGTGGTGTTGCCGGAACCGCCGCCATTGTCACCGGAACCATCGCCTGCATCGGTTCCCTTGGCGTCGATGCTCTCAATTTTGCACTTCTTTCTGAGCTCGGAGTTGCTCCAGTTTTTCGTGTTTCTCACAATCAGGTGAACACCCTCCACACTGGCTGCAGAAACCTTGTCCTTAGACTCCTCGCCTCTGGAAGTCATGCCGATGCTGAACAGACCGAGGTCGGAAAGGCGAACGCTCTTGCCGTCGAGAATCAGCTCCTGCAGATGGTCGAGGGCATCCATCAGCACACCGTGCACGCAGCCACGGGAGTAAGGAGATCCGTGCTCTGAGATGTGAGTAACGAACGATTCGAAGTCCATCTCACGGTCGCTGACGGCAGTAGCATACCAGAGTTTCTTACCTGCATTCTCACCGTTCTGTGGAGTGCGCTGTACCTTGCGGTACTTCAAAGTTCCTTTAGAATTTCCCATAATCATTCAGTTTTTTAGAGTTAATAAATCGGGTTAATAAAATGAATTGAATGTGGTTCAGATGGTTGATGATTGATCAAGTGATTGGATGGTAAATCAGGTGATTGATCAAGTGATGATTGATCTGGTGATTTGAAGAAAAGCAATCCGTTGTATCTGAATCACGGTGCAAAGGTACGGCTTTTTTTTGAAACCGCCAAATTTTGGCCTGTGATAAGGCTCGATTTTCAGCAGCCCTAACCCCGTTTTTTAGTTAAGAAAACTAACTCGCTCTAAATTGGACTTTGATTGAAAATCAAGAAGTTGGGCGTTTGCCTATATTATATAGGTAACAATATGGAAACGAGCGGACTTCTGCTCGTTTCTGTATTTTGCAATATGCAAAGAACGCATCAATTCGGGGACAAAGATACGATATTTTCCTTAATATCCCATAATTTGTAAGAAGAGAAACATAGAAATTAGGACTTTTTTACATGAAATCTCAATTTGTAAACATAACCCCATCATAAAAAATGAATAGCAAGTATTCCTGCTGAGTTTATCAAATCAGGACCATTGTTGTTGATGACGACTCTACCATCAGCTCATATATACCTTTCCGACACAAGCATATAGTGTTTTCATTTGTAAAATGATGTAATCCTAAGCAATAAACTTTAGCAATCTTCGTTCTTTTATTAAACCCCAAAATAAGAACATATGTATGTATCATCAAGACAAGGATATAAACCTCCTGTAAAATCAACAGGAAAAGTCAAAGAATATACACATTTTGCTTCTTTGAAGTATTGCAACGGTGCGGAGACGTTCTACACCTACGCCCCACAGCGTCGCAGATTGCAGAACCTCACGGTGAACAGTGGTGGCAACGCCATTATGGACAATGCCTATACCTACGATGCGGTGAGCAATGTGCTCAGCGTGGTAAATGGTGCGTCAGTTCCACAGAGTGGCAAGGCTGGCGGACAGATGGCGCATACCACTACATACTCTAACAGTAGCTAAGGCTCGGAATATTTCGACCAAGCTTACGCATGCAGGAGCTGTTTTGATAGGAGCTGATATACTCCTTTCTGGAGAGATTAAGCCTTCACATTTAATAAATGGAGCTATGCTTGGTGTTTCAACAACTGGTGTTGGAACTATTATTGCTAGAGTATGGTTTATAGCAGACTATGGTACAATGGGAATTAATTATATTTTTACAGGAGAAGCTAAAGGCATAAGTGATATTTATCTTATATAAGAAAATTAACGCAATGAAATGATCAAAATATTTAAAGACAATGAAAAGAATTATCGATAGTACATTAGTAATACTTTCTTTGATGTTGATCTTCGGTTGCAAGGAAAGTAAGGTGGGGCAGGGAAACCCTACCAAAGACAGCACGTCTATTGACACCGATAGTGTGATTTCGGGCAAAGTTTTTAACAAGCAAGATATTGCATCGGAAGATACGCTTAACGCTGTTATAAAAACACAATCTCCCAAGTCCAAGGATTTCGATTTTGAAGTATTTATTATGCGAGGGGAGAAAACAGTACAAATTATACCTTTCTCTTATCCAAAGGACGATACTTTTGACCCAAATGGTGGCCGAAAGGATAGCTGTCTGATGACTGATGTGACGTTTGATGGCAATAAAGATCTGTTGGTATATTTGGGACAATTCGGAAATCAAGGTGTGGAATATTGGGATGCTTATGTCTGGAATGAAGTCAAGCAGAAGTTCTTGTTTGTTCCATCATTCCATGATATTCCCAATCCTACGCTTAACGAAAAAGAAAAGATTATTGAATCTTTCAGCCGTGGTTCTGCCGTTGATTATGAGTTTGGAAAATGGAAGTTCGAGAAAGGAGTGTTTGTACAAAAAGAACTTCTGTCACACCCTCCGAGAGAGTGTGAATAATGTTATTCTCCGTTCATCACCACTTCATGGCCTCCTTGGGAAGCAACAACTTCGTGCTTTCTCTAAAGGTATGGATTCAAAAAACAGACGCAACAAGTGATAAAAAGATAGAGACCGCAGTGCGTTCCCTATTTTCGTTTCTATTACTTGCCGATGCATACAGTGAAGGAAATACACGTATGGAGGGAGTTCTTAACATCCAACAAAATGCTGATAATACAGAAGTTTGGTATTTGTTGCCTTTCAAAGATTATAGAGAAGTTGTCTTGGCTACATTCTATAGTGACGGTGAGAGTATCTTTAAAGATGTGACAGATAATTATAAGAAGACTTATCCTCACATTAAAAAGGTCGAGCTACAAGCCATTTGCGCAATAGAGGAATTGGAGCCGGACAAATAATTGATAGAAGTAAGTTACATTTATATCTGAATAAATTGCAACATTGTGGCATTAACCTCTACATTCAAAATGAACAGCTTATATTATTGGACGAAGAAGGACATCCGTCCCTCTTTGCCCCGATAATGATAGCCACACTTTCGACCTGTGCGCAATTGGAACGTGATAATATCTCATTCCGATTACAGTCAGGAAGGAAGCGGTTTATATCTTTGTCGCAATAAAAATAAAAAGAAGTATGAAAAAGATAGTTTTTATTCTACTCATTTTTTGTAGTTTTCTTGTTGTATGGGGATGCAATAAGAATAAAACGAAATGTGTTCTACAGAAAGAAGCAACTTCTGATTCTTCTATGAGAAGTAATGACGACACTCTAAGCCTTATGATAGAACATGAGGTTGACGATGTTGATTATGGCGTGATTATAAAACGTGGCGACAAGACCATTCATCGCTTCGGATACAAATATCCTGAAGATGATGATCTTGTACCAAATGAAGAACGTATTGATAGTTGTCTGTTGACTGACTTGAATTTTGACGGTATAAAAGAAGATGTGCTGTTTTATTTGGGTAGCTTTGGTGCTTCTGGCACTAAACATTTTGATGCATATGTTTGGAATCCTAATACTGAGCATTATGACAAAATTGAAGAATTCAAAGATATTCCAAACCCCAAAATCAGCGACAAATACAAATGTATTCTTTCAAGAGTGTATGTTTCTTCCGCAGAGAACGAATATGCAAAATATGTATGCACCAATGGACATCTCATTAAGGTTGCCGAATTGAGACAATATTGGAAAGGGAACATTTATCCAGAGCGAGACAGGGCTGTTTATGAAGAGCATTTTGTTAAAGCTAATGTTTGGAAGAGAAACTTGAAACTAAATCAAATTAGCGATTTCTGGAAACCGGTCGTACCGTTTTGATTATATCCAATTGGAGTTGGTGGGGTCATATAAAAATAAAAGGAATTATGGGCAAATATCGCTTTCCATAATTCCTTTCTAATATTTTTTCTTTTTAAGGAATTGTAGATATTACCTTTTTCCTATTATTAAAAATATATATGCGTCCGTTCTCTATGCTTGTTACCTTTTTTCCAGACAAATCATATATCTGTTCTCCCTTTTGTGGGCTTATTGTAATGTTATCGACTCCTGTTGTCGGGAAATCATCCGTTTAAGGGGTAAATACGGTGCAACGAGTTAAGCGATTAAAAATACACAATCATAGCAATAAAACTATTGATTTTACGTTCTTTTCAAAAAGGGTTTGTGCAATAGTGGCTTAAAGGCTAAAAGCACTACCTTTGAATGCTGTTAAATATGGTAATGTTCAAAGTCACAATTTGTGATATTGGAAAAATGAATATAAATATGACAGATAAAATAGAAAAAAAGGAGAGCAGCGAACTGTGTATATCACATAGGTGCATCCATTAAGGACTTAGGCAAAAAGTGTTTTGGTTTCTCCAAGATGGCAACAAAATAGTTCAAAGAGCGAATCGCCCCACTTTGGGGCTATATTTGGGCTACAGGAGGCATTTTCACGTTGCATAAACAACTCGTTCGCCAACTGGTTGTCAGAGTTAGTTAACGCCGAGGATTGCATAAAGGCTTTCCAAGGCATATGTTTAATTCAAATTTAATCCACTTTTAAAGTGGAGTCATGGATAAAATCATATAGAATAAAGATGAAGGAATTAGTGGGTATTATATTATTGACAGTTTTGGTAGTATTTGGTTCATGCAACTCCAATACTAATGTGTCTCTTGTGGGAACATCTCCGCAACTATTTGGTGTACGCCAAGTAAGCTCAGGTAATCCTGGCTATAGAAATAGAGAGTTGTTCATAAACGAATTGGAAAAAAAGTGTAAATATCCTATTGAGTTTCAAAAAAATAATTTGGAAGCATACGTTGCTGTTGAATACACGACAGACCAACGAGGATATATTGTTAAAAAAAAAGTGGTTGCTTGCGACAATAAAAAATTCAAAAAGATAACATTGGATATATTCGACGAAGTTAAAACTCTTAAAATAGCCACAACAGAGAAAATAGATACAATCTACTTCCAATACAAGATACAAGGTTCACCAACTTTAATCCATTCAAAAGTAGATGTCAAGATTATCGGCTATGGCAGCAATAATAAATCAATTTTAATGAAGTAACTCGATTTATCATAATTCACTACTGTCCAATAAAAAAGGCAATTCAAATACACGTTCTTCTTCAAGTGGGAATGGTTTTGGTTCTTTTGGAAGTGGAAGCAATAGTAGTAGTCAGGATTTTAATAGATGATTGTTTATGAAGAAACTGTTAATAATAAAGCCAAAACAAAATAGGTTAGTGATAGTGACCTTTGTAATTTTCATTTTTGTCTAACATAAAAAATAATGAGTATGAAAATTAATTTTATTTTTTTGCTAGGATGCATGATTGCATGTTTATTGTTTCTTTCTTGCTCTGTTGGGGATAAAAGTAATAGTCAAGTAACGGAAGCAAGTGCTTTAACTAGTAATGTGCAAGAGAATAAATCCGAGCAAGAGACCAAAACAGCAAAAGAGGCCAACTCTGTACAAGGAAACCTTGGCTTGGAACTCTCGCAGACGCATTTTACGAATAAACCTCAAGTTGTTACGTTGACTATAACCAACAATTCACCATGGACTTGTATCGTTGGTTATGAGTACTTTATCGAGAAGGAAAATAAAGGTTGGAAAAAGATTCCATTGAAGAATGCTGCCTTTATAGAGATAGGTCTTGGCATCCGACCAAACACTGCCAGAAAATTTCAAATTGATCTGGGCAATGTACGTCAGAAATATACGAAAGGGACATATCGCATTGGGAAGAAAATGAGAATAGAGACAACAGAAGGCTACAGAGATACAACGGGTTACTGCTCGTTCAACGTCTTATAATTAATGCCACTTTGCGCACTAAAAGGTGTGTGAAGTGGCATTGTTGTTTATGAAACTATTGTAAAGAAGTTTCCTCAGGATTAAAATATAATAATTCTTGTGGAACGATAGAATATAGAGGGGAGAAACAAAACTAACTCGCTCTAAATTGGACTTTGATTAAAAATCAAGAAGTTGGGCGTTTGCCTATATTATATAGGTAACAATATGGAAACGAGCGGACTTCTGCTCGTTTCTGTATTTTGCAATATGCAAAGAACGCCTTAATTCGGGGACAAAGATACGATATTTTTCTAAATCTCGCATAGCTTACAAGGAGAAAAACTTGGAAATTAGAACTTTTTACGTTAAAATCCATATTTGACAAGCAGATTTTGAAGAAAATATTTGGAGTTTCCAATAAAAAGAGTATTTTTGCAGCAACAAATCCCACCACGCCTCTCAACGATGCGTACCACGGTGGGACTTCGCTTTTTATAAAGGGTATATGGATTACGACAAACAACCGATAAACGTAGATGAACAGGTTGCCTTGCTCCAGAACAGAGGGCTGGTGATAGAAGAGAGAGCCTGCGTAATAGGCAAACTGGAGAACGAATGCGTAAAGGCATTCCTCGACCACGAGGAAGAGATTCTTGCCGGCACCTTCGAGGGAGCCCTCATCGACCACATCTCGGAGCACGAGCGCAATGCCTACATCACCTGCACCCAGGTTTCGAGAAAGAAGATTTATGCCAGCAAGCCCGTTCTCGACATCGAGCTTTCGGGTTACAAGATCATGGCTACGCTGATGGAGGTATTCATCGATGCCGCCGTCAACCCGTCCCGTTTCTACTCCAAGCAGCTTCTGCGCCGGGTAAGCAGCCAGTACGATATTTGGTTGGAAAGTCTGGAAGAGCGAATCATGGCAGTATTGGATTACATCAGCGGCATGACGGATATCTATGCCTTAGATATTTATCAGAAGATCAACGGAATAAGTCTGCCGATAGTATAGAAACAAAACAGGCGTTTCTTATATTTTTGCGTAAAAGTGTGTTAAATAAAGAAAGATAATAGGAAGAAGAATGCAATAATGGGGGGAGAATAATGTTTTATAAATAGAGGATGGGCAAAGCGCCTATCATGTATAACTCATAAAAACAACAGTTTATGAAAGCAAAGATTTACTTTTTGGCAATGGCTTTCGTCGCTCTCTTGATGGTAGGGTGTAGCGATGATGATGGTATTCAACTCACACAGGATGAAATCATTGGTGATATTAACACAGGCAAACAAGTGGGTATCAAGGGCAATAGCCTTGTCATATATACCACCCAGGGTGCCCGCGTGAATGTGCAAGGAGCCAAGGGCAAGATTTCGGCACAGTCTTCTGATGAGAAAGTAGTCACTGTAACTTGCATCCATGAGACGGGGCAGTATGGTAAGGATGAGCGTATTAGCTTGTCTGCTATCGCTGTGGGAAAGGCTATTGTTACAGTGACTGATGAAGATGGTAATGAGGCAAAACTTGCCGTGGAAGTCAAGGATGTTGAGACGTTATGGAAGACTACACAAGTATTTAGTGGTTATCAAAAATATTGTAAGGTGGAGGGTGTTTCCAAGGAAGATTCTTTGGTGATAGCATCGGATGCGATAGCAAGTAAGCCTTATGAAGCTGTTAAATTCAAGAGCCGTGGTGATGTATTTACAGTATCCCGAATCCAGTTCCTTGCTGGTGGAAAGGTGTTGGTGGATGGGTATTATACTACTACGTATAATGAAGATCACAGTATACTTTATTTCGAGGTTGGAGATGGTAAAGGCGGAACTTTGGAGAATTTCTATTTGAAACCAAAAGAAGGCTCGCTTTTCTTCTGGGATTTGACAGATAAATATAAGGAAGCTTATCCGCAGGTAACAAAGGTGGAGTTAGTTTGGGCAGCTGCTCAGCATTTTTAAGTTTTCTTCATATTAAAAGGGTCGCTTCAAAACTCATTCTCTTATTCGCTTTCGGGTGCTTTAGGGCTTTATGTTAAAGTTTCCATCACAGCTAAACTTTCTAGAAAGAAAACGGCAGCAGACATTGATGGAAACTTCACAATTGAAGTGGAGCCAAAAGTTACAATCACCATAAAGTTCATTGGTATGCAAGACAGAATCATCAAACTCTCTGAAATGAATTTCGAAAAACTCAATGTCATCACTTTGACAGAAAGTGGAGGACTCATGGGTGAAATTGTTGTTATCAAAAAAGGACATAAGCATAAAAAAAATAAACTATGGCAAGAGGACGTTATATTTGCAACACTCTCAAAGCTATCCGCAAGCAGATAGCGGATGCAAATGGGATTGACTATTCACCCGAAGAATGTCATTTCAATGGTGAATGCAAGGGTACTTGCCCAAAATGTGAGAAAGATGTGAAAAATTTGGAACATGAATTGCGACTTAGGAAGAAAGCAGGAAAGACTATAAAGGTCGTAGGGGTAGCATTGGAAATGACAGCTCTTGCAACATCTATTATGTCGTGCTCTACACAAAAAGGATATTACAACTCTACCCCTCCACTACCAAAGAAAGTTATTCCGATTCACTTCCAGGAATATACATCCAAAGACTCCATCCTGCTAAAAGAAAGAGAAACATTGAATAAGAAAGGAGTACTTTTTGTCCAAGGGCATATCATTGACGAAAAAACAAAAGAACCGATTTGTACAGCTTTCATCACAGCTAAACTTTCTGGAAAGAAAACGGCTGCAGATATTGACGGAAACTTCACCATTGAAGTGGAGCAAGGAGACACCATCACCATTAAGTTCATTGGTATGCAAGACAGAATTATCAAACTCTCTGAAATGAACCTCGAAAAGCTCAATGTTATCACTTTGACAGAAAGTGGAGGACTCACTGGAGAAATAGTTGTTGTAAAAAAAGGACATAAGCATAAAAGAAAATAAGCAATGGTAACAAGAGGACGTAACATATGCAATACCCTCAAAGCAATCCGCAAGCAAATAGCGGATGCCAATGGGATAGACTATTCACCTGAAGAATGTAATTATAAGGGTGAATGTATGGGAACTTGCCCTAAATGTGAGCAAGATGTAAGAGACTTGGAATATGAGCTGCACCTCAGACAAATGGCTGGAAAAGCCATTAAGGTAGCAGGCATAGCAGCAGGACTTGTCGCTATGACAGCTTGTTCGGATGGAAAGGTACAAAGAATATCTTCGGATGCTACTAAAAGTGAACTTAATATAGTGAAAAAAGAAGAGCCTAAACCTGGAGACAGACAATTGGAAGGAGATATCTCGTTTAGTGATGAGGCTAAATATGCAGAAGAAGAAAATAGAAAATTAGGAGAGATTCCAAGAAATCCTCGAATGGAAATAACAAAAGAGCGAACTTCAAATGATAGGAAAGGTACCACATCCAAGAAATCAAAAAAAGGCAATACCGCTTTAATGCAATCAGCTGTTGATACAGACTCCATAGAAAACAGCAATATATTTGGTGTTGTAGAGGAGATGCCTTCATTCCCAGGTGGTATGGCTGCATTGATGAAATACATCAAGGATAATCTACGCTATCCAGAAATTTGTAGGGAAGGTGCTGCTATGGGCAGAGTTCATGTTGTCTTTATTGTAAACGAGGACGGAAGTTTGAGTGATATAAAGGTAATTAGAAGCATTAGCCCTGAACTTGACAAGGAAGCCATTAGGGTTGTGAAAAGTATGCCAAAATGGAATCCTGCAAAACAAAATGGCAAAGCTGTGAAAATGAAATATGTTGTTTCTGTAAATTTCAGACCTGAATAAGATGAATACAGCTCCACTTATCTGTATCGACCGTCATCGCCTTACAATTGACGGTGAGGGGGTTACTACGCTCGTAGCATTTCATGGTTGTCCTCTTCATTGCAAGTACTGTCTCAATCCCCAATGCCTTGATGCTGACGGCGTATGGCAGGAGGTGGATACAGAACTGCTGATGGCGAACGTGGAGATGGACAACCTCTACTTCTTAGCTACAGGAGGCGGCATCTGTTTTGGTGGAGGTGAACCGCTTCTGTGGAGTTCATTCATAAAGGAGTTTTGTGAACTATGCCCAGAGGGATGGCACTTTACGATGGAGACGAGTCTAAACGTACCTCGCCATCACTTGGAGAAAGTCACCCCATACATTGACTCCTTTATCATCGACATCAAGGACATGAATCCTGCCATCTATCAAGCCTACACTGGTAAGCCCAACCGGCAAGTTATCGACAACCTTGTCTGGCTCAACACTCATGCCAAACATAAAGACAAGATCATCCTTCGTCTCCCCATAATCCCCAAGTTCAACACCGAAGATGACAGGAAACACAGTCGCCAAGTCTTAATAGAATTAGGATATGAGAATTTTGATGAATTTGAATATGTTATTAGAAACAAATAAACAGTTTTAATTATATGTCCCAATGAAATGGATTTGAATGTAAATTCCATCTCATTGGGGTATTGGATAAAAATTATTGGTAATTTTTAATAGTACGTTTTATGCTATTAGACTCTCTGCGAAGTTCATTAGCTACACTGTCTTTGTATGCAGCCATCCGTACCATTTCATTGTATTTGAGAACAGAATCTTCGTAAGCTGCAACACGATTTTTGACATAGTCTATGACATTTTCGTCTCTGTTTACAGAGAAGTGCTTCTCTATATATAAGATGTTTGGGTCATCAGCAGACAGAACCATCTTCAAAGCTCTATACTTCAAGTCTGCCTCCTCCCAATCTTGGTGTTCTCGCCATTGGGTTAGATTGCCCCAAATGGATATGACAAGAGATAGAGCCAAGCCACCAATGAAAAGAAGAACATACTTTGATGTAGGCTCGAAGCGATGGGTGACAAGTTTCTTCTGAGGTGAATTGTTCATCACTTCAAGTTTGTCCTGCAATGCCTTTGAGGAAACATCATTCTCTTGTCTCATCTGCTTGACAGCATCAACCAAGAACTTGTTTCGCTGCTCATTTTTGCCGAGTTCAGCCTTGATAAGGTCAACAAAAACAACAATGGCATCTCTTAATTTGGATATTTTACCTCTGACTTCCTCTTCCTTGCCAAACATAGCAATGATTGATTTCTCCAACTTGGTTGTGTCATTACTTGCAGGAACGGTTTCCGCTCCTGCGTACTTTGGTGAAGCAGAAAGTTCATCGACTTTCTGCTCCAATCTCTCAACTGTGCCGTAGATGGCTTCCAATAGTTCTTCTTTCATATTTCTTTTGTTGTTTGAATGGTTTGTAACTTGCATCAAAGGCTAAAGCCTCTTCTGCGTTTCTTCTTTTTCTTCTTGGATGATTCATCCTCTGGGAATTGCTCAAAGGTCTGAGCATTGGCTGGAGCAAAAAGTCCAATGGAAGAAATACCATTCCATGGGTTTTGGCTGCTCTCCGACATGAATGACAACAGCTCGTCCTTGAAACTACCTTGCTCATATTGTTGAGTAGAAATGGCTCTTGCTGATACATGGTTCTCCGTTCCCTCAAATCTTGCATTCAGTTTGCCAAAGCTATAGTCTCGGCTAATCTGCGTACCCTTGAAACTATATCCATCATTGCTGAAACGGATGCCTTGTACCTTGGTTCTCTCCTTGTCCTTACAGACAAGCTCCAAGCAAACACCTCGTTTTGCAAGTTCATTCTTGAACTTCTGCCAGCTATCTGCAACTTTTAAGGCATCTTTGACTGCATTGTGAATCTCGTATTTGGCACGCTCCGCATTGCGCAATTTGCGAGTGTTAGTCTTGCTCTTGTCAGTTCCGTAAGTCAATCCATACTTGGATTTTAGAACCTTGGTCACTTGCTCATTACGCCTGTAATCGTGGGCGTCTGATATGAGTTTGCCCTCATTGTTGATGCGGTTATACACGATATGACAATGTGGATTGTCCGTGTTGTGATGCCTTACGATAATGAATTGGGTATCGTTGATACCCATCATTTGCATGTATTCAAGGGCTATCTTAGCCATGAAATCATCCGTCAAACGTGGCTTGTCCTCGGGCTTGAAACTGAGTGCAATGTGTCCCACAGGCTTCTTAATCCTTGGATTTAGCTGTCTTTGCAGCTCAAAACTTTGTACTATCTCGGCATTCGTGCCGAGTAACACTCCATCGGATGCAAGGATTTTCGCCTCGTCCTTGCCTGTCACGTAGCGGACGCAACCACCAAAGGATGCACCTTTCTTTAGCTTGCCTATCATGTGGTATCCTCCTTTCTGCCCATACTGCTTGGCTTCGGGTTATAACTTGCTTGGCGATACTCGCCAAGGATTGCTTTCAATCTTCTCAACAAGTCCACTACATACACATGGGTCTCATGGAAACCTCTCTGATGCGACAGCTTGGTAAGTTGGTTGAGGTTGTTTGCCATACCGATGAGGTTCTTGGCAATGGCAACCGTCTCTGTGTTGTGTCCGCTCACCACCTCACCATTCAAGGCTGATTCACGGATATACTCCGCCAACTTGCGGTTGGCTTTTCTCGCCCTCAGTTTCAATGCCTCATAGCTTGGCTTTGAGAACTTCACCGTGATAGACTTCGACAGCTTGCGAACCCTGCTCGTAGGCGGTCTTCCGCCCTTTTTCCTATTCTGTTCCTGTATGTTTGTCATTCGATATACTGTTTACAGTTGGTACACTCACTTTCTGCGACCGCCGGGAGCAAAATTCCTCCACCCTCATGGTGGAGCGAGGCGTTTTGGGGTTCCCAAAACATAACCTCGCTCCCTC